>Ga0118677_10000777_pt1 | contig 69364 bp, 48 predicted proteins | sample AliMusrvi5mmetaG_FD_86154 | JGI IMG/M metagenome (GOLD analysis project Ga0118677, IMG submission 86154) | reverse complement strand
CCGAGTGGTTACCAGACGATCCTACGGCTTTCGCACGTTCAACGCGATGGAAATGGCCCTTTATCACAACTTGGGACGACTGCCGGAACCGGAATCACCCCACAGATTCTGCTGAAGAGGCTGTTTTGTATCGTAGCAGGTTGCAATGGAAAAAAGCCGCACCCTGTTTCCAGGGGGCGGCTTCTCACGGACTAACTACTCTAGAAGTACAACTTCAGGGCCAATTCCACCAGCCGGGGGAAATTCAACTGGCTGTTCGGTAGCACGCCGAACACGGAACTGGTGAAGCTGGTGCTCTGGGGGCCCCCACGAATCGGGGTGTTGGTCAGGTTGAAGGCCTCAGCGCGGAACTGCAACTTGTAATGTTCGCGGAAGGTTGTGTTCTTTTCCATGGCGATGTTCAACTGCGGCGCCGCGGGATTGAAGATATTGCTGAAGCGCGGCGGAAGTGCGGAGTTGATCGTGTTTGTCGGGAAGTTCTGATAGCACTTCGGGTTGTTGTTGAACCAGTGGTCGGGAGTCTGTCCGGTTCCTTTTCCGGTGACGGGATCCACGTAGTTCACGTAGTCGCCACAAACGTTGATGCCGCCCGGCAGACCTACGGGGAAGCCGGAGATGTAGTTGAACACCCACGGAATTCTCCAACCAGAGACCAGGTAGTCCGCTGCGCCGGAGACGTCGTGGGCGAAGTGCCTGCCCTTGCCTACGGGAATGTCCCAAACGCCGCTGAAAGCGAATTGGGTCGGCTTGTTCGCGGAGTCCATGGCGTAGACCAGGTTGTCAGCACCGCTCTTGTTCGGGTGCGTGATCATCGTGCCGGAGTTGTTATCTGCGGTAAGTTTCAGCGTGGCGCCGGTATCGTAGGCCCAGCTTTGGCCGATGCAGCAGGTGCGTGAATATTGCTTGCTGAAAGTGTAGGAGACAACCCACGTGAGGATGCCGCCGGCGCTGGCGACGTCGCCGAGGGCGCGCTTTTCAAAGCGAACCTGCAGTGCGTCGGAACGGAAGTTGCGGTCGGCCACGTCGGCCTGTGTATAGCCGCCCCAAAGCGGGAAGGCGTTTTGCAGTTGTGATGCCGACTGCGTCGCGCTGGAGCCGATGCCAGTTGTTACCGGTGCGATTCCCTGGAACGGATTGGGTAGGGCGCGGCTGAAGAACGTCGGGTCCTGAATGGCGATGTTCTGATTCGCGTAGCCGGCTTCGTTCTGGGGGTGGCCCAGATCCTGGCCGTCGCGGTCATACAACGCATAGTTGCCGGCGAACGAGACGTCGATCATCATGTTGTGCGGCAACTGGCGCTGGAAGCCCAGTGAATACTGGTAGGTGCGCGGTGTCTTCCAATGCAGCGGGTTGCTGGTGGAGCCCTGGCCCACGTTGGCCAACAGGCCGGCGGCGGAGCCCGAAGCGGAGGTCAGGCCGTTCGGGAACGGATTGACCAGCGAGTACGGCCCGGTGGGGACACCATTGTTGCAGCCATTGTTGTCGCAGGCAGATGGAAGGAACGGGCTGTTCACGTTGGCAAGATAGCCAGTTGAGGCGCTGAAGCCGGTCTGGCCGTTGCCGGTGGCGGTGTCTGATTGATAGAAGACGCCTACTCCACCGCGGATGACCGTTTTTTCGCCGACACGGTAAGCGAAGCCGAAGCGCGGAGCGAGGGTCGTCCAATCAGTATAGTGTTGGCGGCGAGGATAGCCGTCGACACCAGCAAAGCGCCACACTCCGTAGATCGCAGCAGGAGGCGCAGGATAAGGATACTTCGGATTGGTCGCGTCGTAGCTAGACTTCAACGCCTTCCACTTGGTGAGGATCTGATCGCTGAGCGGATTGACGGCACTGATATCGAACTGCGAGCCCATGCGGTTGTAGCGCTCCTGGTAGGCCAACTGGACTTCGTAGCGGACGCCCATGTTGAGCGTCAGGCGCGGCGCTACCTTGAAATCGTCGTGAATGTAGCCAGCGTAGTAGGGTCGCGAGATGTAGGAAGTCGCATTGTTGTCGATACTGCCGCTGGTGGGCATCCCGAGCAATAGAGAGGCAACACCCATGAAGGCGTCCGCGCCGCCGTTGGTGGTTGAGGCCCTGCTGGTGGCCTGTTGGGTAAGACCGCTGCCGAAGGTAAGGGTGCCGTAGGCGTTGCCGGGGGCGGTAGTGCCACGTGCTTCAAGGTTGTATTCGAAGCCGTACTTGATGCTATGTTTGCCGCGGCTCCAGGTGACGCTGGGGTTGAAGATGTAGCGATTGTAGGGCGACCAGGAGAAACTGCCCGATCCGAATAGTGCTCCGGTGAAGCCACCGATGTTGATGTTCGGGATGACCGAGTCAGACACCGTGGGCGCGTGAATCATGTTGGTCATGCCGATGGACTGCGGTGTGATCTGGCGCGCTTGATCGGAGTAGCCGGGGGTCAGCTGCACAAAGCGGAAGTAGCTGGCTTTGACATCGAGCACCATGGTCGGCGAGATGACGTGCGTCCAATCTAAGTTGATGCCGTTGAAGGTGCGGTTGTTGTCGATGTTGCCGGTCGCGACAGGCTTCGGGAAAGTCGTCGAGCTGCGGAACTCATAACCGTGGAAGTTGCTATACAGAGCATAGAACTTGTCTTTGTCGCTGAAGTTATGATCCCAGCGGACCATCTCCTGGTTGTACCAGTAGCGGCCGGTGTTGGATGCGTTGAGGTAGTTGTTCTGAATACCGGCGGTGCCTTGTCCGGGTGAGTTCGGAGCAGGGAGGTAGCCGAGGATCTTTTGTGCCACGGGGCTGATGCGGCTCTTCGGCAGTACGTTGCCGGGGAAGGCATCGCGCCAGTAAGTGGAACCGTTCGTGCCCGCGCAGGGCTCGGCGGCGGTGGCGCCGCAGGGGTGCGTGGTGAGCGGATCGAACACCGTCATGTTGTACTGCGACCAGTGCTGGCCATCGCGCATGTCGGTGGGGACTGCGGTTACGCCTGCGCCAGGGAAGGGGATGACTTCCTGCCAACCTTCGTAGCTGCCGAAGATGAAATCTTTGTTCTTGCGGATGGGGCCACCACCGACACCACCGAACTGGTTCTGCTGGTGGTTGCCCTTCTTGGCGCCGGCCACGTTGTTGCCGAAGTTATTGGAATCGAGGACGGCGTTGCGGAAATAGTCGTAGATATCGCCGTGCCATTGGTTGGTGCCGCCCTTGATAACGGTGTTGACGACGCCGCCGGCCTGGTGGCCGTAGCTGGAATCGTAGACCGTGGTCATGGCGCTGAACTCCTGGATCGCGTCAATGCTGGGCGCGAATTCCCAGGTGCTGCCTTCATTGCTGATAGGCGTGCCGTTCAACATGAAGACGTTGTTTCCGTTGCCGGCGCGTGCACCGTTGAACTTGTAGCTGTTGTTGACGTCCCAGCCGCGCGTGCCGGAAAATCCGCTTGCTCCGAACTGTTCCTGCGTGAAGATCACGCCGGGGGTGAGGTTGAGCAGCATGTAACTCTGCCGCCCATTCAGCGGATATTCCTGGGTCTTGATCTGATCGAAGATCAGGCCGCGCGAGGCGTCGCCGGAATTAATTGCTTCCTGTTGGCCGATGACCGTGATCTCAGAGCTCGCCTCACCGACCGACAGACGGAGAGGGAGCGCCACTCGTTCGCCGACTTCAAGGGCAATGGCATTGCGGCGCAGGGTTTGAAAGCCCGGTGCGGTGACATCAATGTTGTAAATGCCCGGCAACAGATATGGGATCGTGTAGGCGCCTGAAGAGTTGGTCTTGGTTTCGTTGATGTTGTTGGTTGCCGTTAGGACGGCGCGCACGGTGGCGTTGGGAACGACGGCGCCACTGGGGTCGGTAACGGTTCCGGTGAGTGTCGCGCGATCTTGCGCAAACATGCCGGTGGAAAGTAAGACGAGCGATAAAAGCAACGCTGCTTTTGGTGAAGACATGAAGACTCCCTGTGCTGCTATTCACTGGCTAGTTTACAGGGATATCTTCAGGTATTCAAGGGCTCTATTATTTCAATTCGATTGCATACCACACGGTCGTTTGACCGCCGATAGGGAACGTCCAGCCTTCCTTGGTTCGGGTTGCCTGGAGTGGCGCGGCCAGCGCTTTGCCACTCGATGAAAGCGCGGTCACAGTGACTGCTTTGTGCTTCGCCAGGCCGCGCAGCGAGATAGTTCCTTTCACTGTTTCGATGCGCGATGGCGCCGTGCCCCAGTTCGTGAGACTGGTGCGTTTGGCGTTCCATTCCGTGCCGGTATTCTCGACTTTGGAACCGGCGATCAACAGCAGTTTCGAGGAACGCGCGATCGGCGAGCCGTCTGTTGCACTGAGAGTAATTGCGCAGTGGGCATTTTCCAATTTCGCGGATAAGTTCGCAGTGGCGGTATTCGATTCGCCGATAAAACCGATCAGGGCCTGTGATCTCGGCGTGTCGATGGCGACGATTCCCTTGGCCGCCGACTTCCACGTCAATTCTTTGGTATCAGACACGAGTTCCGGCGAGTCAGCGTCTTTCCCGACGCTGTTGGAACCGTCCAGGGATTCAATGCGCGTCGCATGGCGCAACGCAGAACCAAGTGTGAAGCCTGGCGTGAAGTAGGGACGCTCTGTGTAAGGCATGCGGATACTCTCGTAGACCTGTTCTCGCGTGAACGAGCGGAGCAGCGTGCTCTTGGCTGCCTGCACGTCGCCGCGGACGAACAGCATTGCGCCGGCGGCGATCTGGGCCATCTTGACGGGATCGGCCTGATGGTCGAAGTGGCCTACTTGCGAAGGTGCCCATTTGTCAGGTGTACTGTGCTCGAAGGTGTACCAGAAGATCCCATCCCAATCCTGGAACGCAGCGTACGCCGCGAGAATCGGAATGCCCTCGGCTGCGTATTCGGCCGGGAACGGATGGTTCACTTCCGATACGATGTAGGGCTTGCCGGCGACGGCTGACCGCGAGAGTTCTACCACTGTGGAGTGCAGCGGGTCATTCACCATCGGGGTATTCCTGATTTCGAAAGAGAGGGTCTTGCCGGTGGCCGGGTCCACTTTGTAGTTGGGGTGCTGCCAGTAGGTGTGGCCGTCCACGACGTCCAATAGAGAAGTGGAAGCGAGCAGCGGATAGCCCGAGTTGCTGTGGCTATGGTCACTGGTGCCTGCGATGAGGGAGTGCACTTTGACGTCGTTCTTGAGGAAGTCCTGCATGCCGGCGAAGTAGTTGCGCTCGATTTCCATGTAGAACTCGGCCTCGCGCTGGAACTGTTCTTTGGGCGCCTTGGCGAACTGCTCCTTGCGCAGGCGGGGCACGGCAGGGAGTCCCTTCTTCGCGAGCCAGGCGTGGTATTTCGCGGTGAGATCCTTTTCGTAGCTCTCGGTGATGTCTGACCATGTCCCAACGTTCTTGCTCGTATTCTTACCGAGCAGGCGGTTACTGTACCAGGATTCGACGATAGAGTTTTCATTCACGAGTTCGATCAGCGCCACAGCCGGTTCGTTGCGGTATTCGTTGCCGGTATAGGGGTTGCGGTGGGTGAGTAGCTGGCGGGCGTATTCGCGTTGGAGTTCGAGGAGTCGCTCATCGTAGTAAGTGAGGGCCTTGCCGAAGCCGATGTATTCGTAGTCGCGCACGCCGTCGTTCTTCTGGTATTTGCGGCCTACGTTGAGGTTGAGGTCGGCGTAGATGCCGCGCCTCTTAAGCTCGGCGATGAAGAAATCGAGCTTGTCAAGTTGGGCGGCATCGAGCGAGCGCGAACTGCCTTCGATATCGGCGATCAAGCCCGTTGGGGCGCGCAGGTCGAGGAAGTGAAAGCGCACGCAGTTGATGGCGAAGCGGGCGATGTGATCGGCGACAATCGGAGCATCGGCCTTGGCGGGCAGGGTGGAGGCGGCGGTGAAGTTCATCCCCCATAACCGGAAGCGCTTGCCGTCTGCTGTCACGATGTGGCCGCCTGCGGCGCGCAGGAAGCCCGATTTGCCCGCGGGGGCGTCGAGCAGGAACGAGACGTTTGCAGGCGATGAAGGATTCTCGCGCCAGTTTGTTGTAAAGGGCTGCGTTTCGCCGAACGCTAATCCGGATAAAAAGACAAGTAAGTACACCATTGCCTTCATTGTAAACCGGGGACAGCCCGCATGTTCACCTGAGATTATTTTCTTCGTCCGCACACCATATCATTTATGGCAAGAATGGCGAGAGCGGTCCTGGTTGGCGTTGCCCACCACTTGACCCAACGCGGATTGGACCACCGGCAGATCTTCTTCTCCGATAATGACTTTGAGGTTTATCTCGATCTGGTCCGGACCAACGCCAAGCGCTTTGAGATTGATTTGCTGGGATATTGTCTAATGCCCAATCACGTTCACTGGGTTGTGTTGCCACGGCGCGAGGACGCCATGGCGCGCGCTTTCGGGGCGGCCCATGGCAGATATGCTGCATATGCCAATACAAAGCTCAGACGCAGTGGGCATTTCTGGCAGAACCGGTTCTTCTCCTGCTCTCTGGACGAAGCGCACTTGTGGGCAGCGCTTCGCTATGTGGAACGTAACCCAGCGAGAGCCCGAATCGTGGATCAAGCGTGCGAATTTCAATGGTCCAGCGCGGCGGTTCATGTCGGTAATGTGCCGAGACCGGATTGGCTGGCGGCTGAGCCGATGGCATCGCGATTCACTCCGCAGGAATGGGATATTTCCTTGCGATCGGGCTCGATTCTTGAGGCAGAAATTGAGTTGAGACAGAATACTTACACAGGAAGGCCAGCCGGTTCGCCCGAGTTTGTCGAGTGGGCAGAGCGAAGGCTAGGCAGGCGATTGGCAGCGCAGTCCGGCGGCAGGCGGCCCAGGCTAGCGGAGGCCGCAGTCGCCAGGTAGTCGATGGTTTGCAGTTAATTGGTGAACATGCGGGCTGTCCCCGGTTTAGGGTATTAGTTCGGTAGCCAGGAGCAGGGCCATGGCGCCGCCTCTCGGGTCGGGGCCCAAAATCGCGGTGCGGTCGAAGTAGTCGCGCAGGCTCTTCTGTTTGCCGGTGCCGGTACAGACGTCCACCAGGCCTCCGTCTTCGCTGATACGGGCGCGCACCGCGTACCATGCCCGCTGGACTCGCGGTTCGTAGTTCGAGCGGTCGAGCCAGCCGTTGCGGATGCCGCGCCACATGGCGAAGGCGATCATCGAGGTTGCTGTCAACTCGCGATAGCTCGCCGGATTGTCGATCACTTCGTGCCACATGCCGGTGTGGTCCTGATGTTGCGCGAGCGTCGACATGTGCTGTTGAAAGGCCAGTAGCAGCGGCCCGAAATCGGGATGGTTCTTTGGCATGTCCCCCAGCGCCAGCGCGAGACCGAGGGCAGGGAAGCCGTTGCCGCGGCCCCAAGCCGCTTCGTCGAGCGGCGAGTGGCGGTACAGGCCATCGGGGCGCAGGCATAGCTTGCGCATATAGTTGATCAGCGCGGCCAGATCATCGAAGCGGCCCGACTTGGCGAGAATCGGTCCGCCCATGAAGAAGCCGTCGCTCATTTCGGTGTAGGTTGCATGGTTCGTGGCTTTGGCTGCCGCGGCTTTTACCAGTTCGAGGTAGCGTGGGTTCTTGGTCTGCTCGTAGAGTTCGGCGAAGACCAGATGACCGGAGAGATGGCTGGCCGTCATGTTTTTCGGCAGGCTGGGCTTGCTGCCATCGACGTAGGGTTTCACGATGCGCTCCACGTCGGCGGTTTCGCCAAGCCGGATGCGGCCAATCAGTGCGACGCCGGGGATGTAGACGGAGTCATTGAAGTCGTGACCATAGTATTTCGCAAGGCTATGCGCGACTTCGGACGGGTTCCTGGCGAGTCGCTTTTGAATCACTGCGCGGGCTGGCGATGGGCCGTGGAACTTCTCGCTATCGAGCTCCTTGATGAGCCTTGGCATGAAGTTTCCCGTTGCATTGATGGTTCGAGTGGCGATCGTGCCGGTGTTGGCGGGCGCGTATCTGTTGAGGGCATCGATGAGGCCCATGTCGGGACCGATGACGACGACCAGGTCCGGCGCGTGCATGCCGATCCAGCGCCAGAGATAGTGCGCTTCGGAGTTCTTCGCATAGGCGTCGCCTTTGGGTGGAAAGCTCTCGATCGCCACCTTTTCCGGATTCGCCAGTGGCACAGCCGACACTGCATATTTGCGGAGTTTGCTGCTGTTGGTCAGGTACCAGATGAACGCCTCCTGCGTGACCTTTGCGGCACCGCGATCGCCATCGAGTCCGCTGACCAGCAGGATGCGTGTCTTGCGTGTTTCGTAGTCCAGATCGTCCGCGGTGAGCAGCGCCTCAATCGGAGTCATGTTTTGGGTGATGCCGATGGGCATGCGAATGCTTGGCTGCGCGGCAGCGATGTTGGCGAACAGTAGCAGGGGTAGAATCATTGGGCGGTCCAGTTCTTAGCTATATCAATATCCTGGGCGACTTTGCTGGTGAGGGCTTCGATGTCGATAAAGCCTACGCGGTTGAGCAGTTGCGGTTTGTACTGGGATGAGTAGACGGCGGCGTATTTGCGCCAATGGTTGAGCGCCGTTTCCAGGTGCGGGATCGCCGCCTCTTTGCGTCCCATCGCCAAGTCAACAGCTCCGCGGATCTTTTCGGCGTAGTAACGGCCCAGGTAGCTCATGGCCGCGATGTCCTGCAGTGTGTTATTCAGCTCCTTCGAAGACGATGAGCGTGGTGCGAGGCGAGCGGCATCATTGGCGTAGTTCTCCAGCGCCTGGGCCACTTCGAGCGGGGTGATGCCGCTTTTACCGTCGCGGAATTGGCGGATGCTGAGGATGCCGCTTTCGGGCATCGATTGGCCTTCGACAAAGTGCTTCACCGTGTAGAATCCTCTGTGGCGCGGATGGCTGAGACATGCTTCGGGAAACCATTTGAGGTCGATATCGCCCCAGAAGAACCGCGTGATCTGCGGGATGATCTTGGATGCGCTGGCCCAGGCTTGCATGAGTTGCGGGGCGTTGGTATCCGGGAAGCGCGCAGCGAGTGTCCGTTCGAATAGCGAGTCCGGCAACGATGGCTCGAAGCTCAACCGGCCCCAGAGCATGAAGCTGTACCACTGTTTCTTAGTGACCAACTCTCGCGGTGTTTCCGGATCTTTGCTGAGGAATTCGCGGCCCCAGATGTAGCCGTCCGGCCCCATGTAGTAGCCGGCGAGTTTGTCCGGCCCCGGCAGGTTGCGGATATAGGCGCGGGCGAATTCAGGATCGCCCCAGCGGAAGCTGTAGATGTCGTCATTGCGGACGGTCATCCACATCTTCAGGTCCTTCGAGAGTTCGGCCAATGAAGATTTTGCGAACTGCGGATTGGGCATGGAGTACATGTGGGCGACCGAGTATTTGTAGCTCAAGTCAAACGTGCCGGGGTACTCTTTCCATGCATTGCGAATCGGCGCGAGGGCGCTCATGTGGTAGCGGTGGATCATGCGGAAATTGCGCCCCGGCTGCTGTTTGAGCGCGTCGCGGACGCCTTCGCCGTAGGCCTGCCAGAGCCACTCTTCCTTTGATTTTTCGTCGCGCGGGTTGGGCATGTTTTCTCCAGCGGTGATGCCGATGCCGGCCAGCAGCGGATAGGTCAATACCATTTGCCGGACGCTCTTGCGGAAGTAGTCGATAGTGGTCTTGTTGCTCTGGGCGGAGGTGATACCGTACTTGCCTTCGGCGCCGAAGGTGAACACGTTCCAGGTGATGACGTAGACCTCGATGCCGCGGTCCTGCGCATATTGCATCACGTCGCGCCAGAACTGAATCTTGTCGGCGATGGGCATGCGCTTGACGGTTTCGAGATGATCGAGCATTGTTGGCCGCACCATGTCGGTGCCGTTGTGCGAGAAGGTGTCGTCCATCGGAATGGTGGTGCGCTTCACGTCGTCGAGCGCGACGTCCGGATACTCGGGCACTTTCACCATGGAGGGGAACGGGTGCAGGTTCCACAGGGAGAGGACGTTGTAGCGCTGGCGGGCCATCTCATCGATCATTTCGCGCCAGAAATCGAAGCTCCACATTTCGGGGATGTTCTGTTGGGCTGAGTCGGAGTTGTCGGAGTAGCTGGGGGTGCGGGCGTCGAGCGGGATGTTGAACTTGAAGCCTCGGCGGGCGATGTGGGGCTTGTGGTCGGAGGCAGCAAGTTGGCCGAGTGTGTTGAGCCGGACAGCTTCGGCGAGGTCGAGTCCTCCGTACATGGCTCCGGCCGCATCCGCGCCAAGCACGGCGTACGTGTTTCCTGAGCGGCGGATGGCGTAGGATTGCGGGGTGTTGGATTTGAGCGGCGTGAACCGGAGCAGTGCGGCGATGCGCTGCGATTCGGCTGGTCCGCTGGCGATGACGAAGCGGGTGGTTTGGGAGGTGGCGGTGAGTTTGGCCAAATCCAATTCGACGATGGCGCCGGCGTGGGCGCGCTGGATTTCGTCCGCGGCGAAGCGGACTTGTGGGAGACTGCGGTTGGCGTAGACGTTCAAGTCCTGCGCTTGGGCTAGGGAAGTTATTAGAAGTAGGAGGAAGTGCATGGCGATACCCTTGATGATGATATCGCGAAGTGTGAGTAGTCCTTTACGCAGAATGTGGATCAACCTCAAATTGAACAAGTGAGACGGCCAGGCAACAGCTCGCGTACGCGGATTCGGGTGAATCACCGACGGCCGTGACGTACCCGGCTCGCTCGAAGCCGCTCTCCAATGTGGGGATAATCTGCCCTGGAGACACCTGGAGCATTACGCGGCTCACGCCTTTTACACTTTGTGCCTGTTCAAGCCCGTGGACGGCCAGAAGTCGCCCAGGTGGCGGCATAAAGTGTCTTACCGCCGCGCCCCCGTTGGCATGCAACTCAATTCTTGGCTCCACATCCCTTCCCAGGAACCAGTCCACGCAAAGCGAATAGAGATCGAACCCTGTGCTCGCGAAAATCATCTCCGGTATAGGTGAGCCAGCGGGGCGGGTATTCATTTCTATGATGAATACTTCTCCATTGCTTACTATCATCTCCGTATGGCATGGCCCATGGATCAATCCGATCGCGTCGAGTGCAGTTTTTGCTGAATCGAAGAGCCTTTCGTTTAGCTCCCTGCCCAGATTCATTGGGAGCATGTGGCCTACATTGACAAACTCATTGCTTGCTCCACATTCTGAAAGCGCTTCCTGATTAATGCATATCAGCCGATGGGTTCCGTTGAAGCTGAACGTCTCAACCGAAAACTGTGTTCCTCTCACAAATAACTCTGCCAGGAGTCCCTCCCCTGGGATTTCAATTGAAGCGATGTCCTCAGCATTCCGGACGCGCTTGACACCCATACTTGCAACTCCACAGCGTGGCTTGACTATTAGACCTTCCGGCCAATCGGATTGTGTTAGAAACTCGCTGAGTTCCCGGTGCGTGGAACAGATCTGCCATGGGTTATCCGTTCGGCATGCGAGCGCTCCGAAACCGTTGATTTCGCGGAAGCGGCCTTTATCCCTGGCAGCTTGTACGGTCGAAGACGGATTAAACCGGCAAGTGCTGGCCAGTACTTCGTTAATACGTGCTGCTGCGAATAGTCCGAATTCGTTCTGTGAATAAGCCCCGATCAGCTTTCTGCGGTGCGAGAGCACTTGGGCGAGTTCGACTAGTTCGTCAGTCTTGTCCAGATCCATCAGGACCGAGGCTTCGCAAAGGGCAGGGGAACGACGGTCAAAGAAACGCGGCTTTTGGAAGTTTATTAAGGTGTGTCCTGTTTGTGTTAAGTGCTGCAGTAACGGAAATTTTCCGGCAACAACTAACAGCGTACCGTTTTGCATGGATCTCTCCTGGGCCATTTCGATGAATTGGGCTTTTAGATTGACCTGCGGTCGTCTGCCTTCATTGACAGCCAGAGGGAAGACAGTATCACAGCCCCTCCCACAAAGACCCTAGCCGATGGCATCTCCTGTTTCACGACGGCTAACCATATCGTGGAAAACAATGGGATAAAGAATGCGGACAAAGCTATTCCAGATCCCCCAATCCTGACAAGTGCGAATGACCAGAGGAGTTCCGGTACAACTATCGTAAACAGAGCCAAATATACCACAAAGGGGAGGGAGTAGATAAGCCAATGCATCTGCATGGTTTCAATTGGGTTAATCAACCCAAGGGCAAGCGTCGATATTGGTAGAGTAATTGTTAGTAACGTAGAAAACTCGACATTGTATTCCTTTGAGAGCCTGGCGAAAATCAACATGTAGCCCGCGGCGCCGAACGATGAGGCGAGGCCGTAAGCGAAGGGGACATTGCCACAGGGAGCACTCCCAAGCGGCGAAAGCAGCATGAAGGCCATGCCGGAAAAGGCAACAAGAAGTGGTACAGCTTTTCTCAACGTCGAGGACTGCGAACCGGCCCGATTTCTTGGAGCAGATAATAAGAACAGCCAAAGTGGCCAGAGGTAGTTTACGACATTCGCCTCAAACGGGCATTCACTGCGAATGCCTAGAAAATAGGTAAGCTCGTGAAATACATTCAGAGAGCTGAATGCAACCACCAAGGCTACCTCCGCCCATTTAGGTCTTGTCCACCCGGATTTCGCTGAATTGGTGGCGCCACGTCTTGATGCGAGCGCTTTGGCAATTGCAATGGCGGCCATGAAGAGTGATGCGAATGCGTATTCGACGGTAATGATAGTACTAACGGAGTCGTGGCGGTCAATCAGGCTTAGAACAGATGCCGAAGTGCTCCACAAACAGACCGCCGCGTACCCAGAAAAGCGGCCAGCCAACCGGGAACTCCATGATTTGAATGTTGAGCTTCGCATATTACGCGATTTAAGCCTTACGCAATTACCTCTACGCTATCAACCCTTAACTTGCAAAGCCCACTGGCGCAATCCCAATTCGGGACAGATGGTTTGTGGAAGGATCTGCTAGCGGTCCAACGCAACAGATTCATTTCCCCCGCGATGCAAATCCCTGCCGGAAACAGTTCTAATGTGTATTGTATCAAGGTAAGCTGGGCTACCACTCCAAGACAAGGTTTTCTGGCCACGCTGGCCGGCTTGCCCCCGAAAGCGATTTCCCTCCGGGAACAGGGTGGTTCCGACTCAGGGGAGCCAGGGGCGCCTCATGCCAAGAAGCTGATGATGCGCGATAATGAAAAGAATGACTTGGAGTACCGCCCTCGCCAACACCTCAGAATTTGATAGAAACCTGGACCGGCTAGCAGAACTTGCGATTCGTATTGGTCTTGATCTGGCGCCTGGCCAAGAACTGGTAATGACCGCCACACTTGACGCAGTTCCACTGACAAGGCTGCTCACGAAGTACGCCTATCAAGCAGGAGCCTCACTTGTTACGGTACTTTTTACCGATGAGGAAGCAACATTGCTCCGCTTCCGCTACGGGCATGAACCGAGTTTTGACACCGCACCTGCCTGGCTTTTTGAGGGTATGGCACAGGCATATAGGAACGGAGCTGCTCGATTGGCAGTCATTGGCAGCGACCCTTTCCTGCTTGCACGTGAAGCTCCAGACAAAGTAAGCAGGGTCAATCGAGCAACTTCGATCGCATACGAGCCAGCAAGGACCTTGATTACGCGCCATGAAATAAACTGGAACCTTGTCCCCTGCGCTACTCCGGCATGGGCCGCGAATGTCTTTCCTGGACTTGCTCCGGAAGAGGCGCTGGCGCGACTGTGGGACGCGATTTTCTCAGCATCGCGCGCTGATCGAACCGACGCTGTCGCGGCTTGGAAGACGCACGATGCGAGTTTGCAAGCCCGGGCGGACCGCTTAAATGAAAGGCGATACTCGGCGCTGCACTTTCGTGGCCCTGGCACAGATCTCCGGGTCGGCCTCGCTGACGGGCACATTTGGCTGGGAGGAGGGAAAACGGCTAAGAACGGACGCTATTGTGTTTGCAACATACCGACTGAGGAGGTTTTCTCCACACCGCATAAGGATCGAGTGGACGGATATGTTACGAGTTCTAAACCGCTTGCCTACCAAGGAACCGTTATCGAAGGGATCTACGTGGAGTTTCAGGGGGGAAAGATCGTGCATGCCCGTGCCGATCAAGGCGACCATGTACTACAGCAGATGATCGGGACTGACGAGGGCGCCAGACGGCTTGGCGAGGTGGCCCTTGTTCCGCACTCGTCTCCGATTGCGGCGAGTGGTCTGTTATTCATGAATACCCTTTTCGATGAGAACGCGGCCTGTCACATTGCGCTCGGCCAAGCTTACACGACATGCGTGAAGAATGGTGACAGCCTGACGAAAGATGAGCTCGCTTTGTGCGGCGCGAACACAAGCTTGATCCATGTAGACTGGATGATTGGATCGAGTGAGATCAACGTCGACGGGGTTCACTCAAACGGTGAGGCAGAGCCTGTCATGCGTTTGGGCGAATGGACTTCTTAAACGCCTTTCTCAGGTAATTGTGAGAAACCCGGCATTGATGTGGTCGGCCCAATCCTTATCGAGCTCGGTGCTCAGTCTTTGGTGTTCGTCCTGGTCAGGATTCAACCAGCCATCTATTGGTGTCTTCGAGAGAATCAATGGGGTGAACACGTCTGAGTTTTTCCACGTGGTCAAACGAGCGATTCCATATAGTCTGGCGCTGGCGACTGGACGGCGCAAGAGATTTATCGAACTCGGTTCGTCAGACAACGGATCGGTCTCCACGATGAGTAAACTTCCTCTTGTGGAGAACATCACCGATGAGTACAAATTCACTTGCCCCGAGGTGTCCACGGACTTCGACTTCCCATTTGCCATGTAGCTTCCGGAAGGAGAGCTCCATTCGTAGAGTGTAAGCCGCCATCTTTGCTGGCCGTCGCTGGTCACCGTTTTATAGTATTGGTACGTGTAAGCCAAACTGCTGCTATCTAGGGCACGCGAACCCTCGAATTCAAACTGAACAAGTGCAATCGCCTGGTCAAAACGCTCCAGGGATTCAGAGATCTTGTTCTCTACTCGCGTGGTTGAAAGGCTCGAAAACAAGGTTGCCAGCCCGGCGCCCATGACAGCGCCCCCAACCAGATTTACGTAATTATTTCCCTGCGAATAGTATGCAAGTACCGCTCCCAATGCCATTAACAGCATCGCAATTACCAGGTCGTATACTATCGGATGAATAGTGGGTTTTGCCTTGCTCATGAGTTTTCACTGGCTAGCTGCTTGGTCTGTGGCTCCACTGTGGTTCTGGACTGCGCTATGAGAACAGCGTAGCAAAGATAGAATTGGCCGCGTAGATTGTGGTATGCCTCCCCAATTCCGAACCTTCGAGCAGCAGAATGATGTTGGCATGCGACGTCCACGCCTTGCACGGCCATCCGCTGCATGCGTTCAAAATATGCGGACCAGTGGTTTTGACCAGAGCGAAAGTTGATGCACAGATTGAAACCACATGCCTCGATTAGTTTGAGTAACTGTTGCTCATCTGGAATGTCCCGGCGAGTGGCGCTATACATTGTGTTCTCATAGTGTTCCCGGACATCCTCCGGGGCCGGAGTCGTGATTCTATTCGTCAGTGCCGGCTGTTCAGTAACGCCATTGTATGCGAAGCCACTCATTATCAGGACCCCAGCAGGCTTCAGCATTCCACGAATCTTGTTCAAGAGCAGTTGGTGACCCACAACGCCTCCAATGCCTCCCTCCGCGAGCACCAAATCGAACTTTAGGCCTTCTTCAAGAGCGTGATCCAGGTATTCAACGGCATCCATTTGGATCGGTGAAACAAACTCTGAAACGTGATACTGCTGGCAACGGCTTACAATCGAAGCGATTGCAACAGACGAGGAATCGACAGCGTGGATGTGCGCATGGGTTCTCCTGGCGATTGCGATTGACGACACCGCTCCCCCTGCCGCCAAATCGCAAACAAGAGATGTGCTGTCTATTTGCGCGAATGTTGCGGCGGTCAGGGCAAAGACAATGGAAGTCGGTGACCAAGGTTCATCCTCACCTTCCGCTGGGATGATGTCGATCATTGTTCTCATAGGAAGCTCCTGATCATCGATTTAAAATAACTTCGATTGCCACGGTGTTGCTTTTTGCCACGAATCAGCTTAGCCAACGTGATCATTGTATCGCAAACCGACCGAGCTACTTCAATTCGAATTGTGAATTGCGGTCTTCAATTTGCACCCAATTCAGTCAGTGAGGTGACCAATCGCTGAACGAAACAAATGGAAAGGGAGGACGTCGCAGGCTAGGAATTGGTATTCAGAAGTCCGTGGGATGTGGAAGCGGTACTCTCTAATGATAATTGCCGTCGAACGCTATCTGAACTCAGAGTTCCAGGATGCCAACCAGAGAGTCAAGTGTTTCATGTCACGAAAACAATCGCCTGGCTGGCCTTTGGACCTCCGCGCACTGGTTCGAAGGACTCCCCGAGGAGGCGAAACCTTAATCCGATCCCTTATTGGCCCGGTGCATCGCCGCACGGGCCTCGAAGTTTGCTTCCTTGGCGCGTTCGGTCTCGCGTTTATCGTGAAATTTCTTGCCTTTGGCCAGCGCCAGTTCGCACTTCAGCCGGCCATTCTTGAGATAGATTCTGGTGGGGATAAGGGCCAGGCCCTTTTCGCGTGTCTTGCTGTGCAGCTTTTCGATTTCTGCCTTATGCAGCAATAGCTTACGTTTGCGGACGGGCTCGTGGTTTTCGCGGTTTCCGTGCGAATACTGACCGATATGGACGTTCATCAGCCAGGCCTCGCCACCGGCGATTTCGGCGTAGGCGTCCTTCAATTGAATTTTTCCCGCCTTGCCTGCTTTCACTTCGGTTCCGGAGAGCACCATTCCAGCTTCCCACTTGTCCATCAGGAAGTAGTTGTGACCGGCTTGGCGGTTGTCGCTAAGCAGTTTGTTCTGGTAATCGGAAGCCAAGTGAAATTGCCTCAACGCCGGAAAGCCGAATTGCGTCTACCGTTTGTGTAGGCTCAGTGCCAGCGGCGCCCGGTATGGTTATTGTATCATGGCGCCCGGAAATTGACGATTAAAAATTGAATAAGATGCCCCTTTTCAAACAGTTATGCAGTTCGTTCCTGATTTTCTTGCTGATCCTGCCGCAGGCCGGGCTGCTGGAAGCGAAGAAGTCCCGGAAGAGCGACCGGTACTTTGCCCAGGGCCGGGATGCCGAAGACCGGGGAGATTTGGAGAAGGCGCTGGAGTTCTATACCAAGGCGCTTTCCGAGGACCCGAAAGATACGGCTTATCTGCTTGCGACGCGGCGCACCCGTTTCCTGGCGGCACAATCGATGGTGACCAAAGGGATCAAGATGCGGGCCGATGGGCAGGTGGCCGAGGCGCTCGAGATGTTCCTGAGGGCCTATTCGATCGATCCGTCGTCAAGCATCGCTGAGCAGGAGATCCGCCGCACCAGGCAGATGTTGGAGCGGGAGAAGAAGAAGGGAGCTGCCCTCACCGAAGAGGAGCGCCGCCTGACCCCATCTCAACTGGCACGCAAGGAAGACGAGGACAGAATTGGCAGGGCGCTGCCGGTGCCGGAACTCAAGCCGATTTCGCGCCAGATCGCCTCACTCAAAATCAACAACCAGCCGGTGAAGGTACTTTTCGAAACCGTCGGAAAGCTTACCGGTGTCAACGTGATCTTCGATCCGGAATATCAGACAGCCAGCAAGATGTTCAGTGTGGATTTGAGTAACACCACTTTGGACGATGCACTGGAGTATCTCTCCGTACTGACCAAATCCTACTGGAAGCCGCTGTCTTCGAACACGATCTTTGTGACGAATGACAATGTTCAGAAGCGACGTGATTATGAAGATTACGTGGTTAAGGTGATCTATCTGCAAAACGTAACCTCACCCCAGGACCTGAACGAAATCTCGACGGCCGTTCGCGCCATCACCGAAGTCCGCCGTCTTTTTACATTCGGCTCTCAGAACGCAATTATTATCCGCGGCTCGGTAGATCAGGTGGCGCTGTGCGAGAAGTTGCTGATGGATTTGGACAAGCCGCGTTCAGAAGTGGTGGTTGATGTGATCGTGATGGAGGCCAGCCGCACTAAAACGCGTGATCTCTATACGGCGCTCACCTCCGGCGGATCTCCGGGTCTGAAAACCAGTCTCACCCCGAATATAGGAACGACCAGTTCGTCCTCTTCAACCACCGCCAGCACAACCTCAGGCGGGTCTAGCATTGCGTTGAACAACATCGCGAGACTGGCTTCGGGTGATTTCAGCATGGCACTGCCCGGCGCTGTTTTGTCGGCGGTGATGACCGATAGCAATACCAGAGTGAGGCAATCACCTCAGTTGCGGGCGGCGGATGGACAGAAGGCCACTTTGCGTATCGGCGATCGCGTCCCGACCGCAAGCGGCAGCTTTCAGCCTGGCGTCGGTACGGTTGGCGTCAGTCCGCTGGTCAATACTCAGTTCCAGTTCATTGACGTCGGCGTGAACGTCGACATGGTGCCGCGTGTTACGGGCGGAGAGGTTTCGCTGCACGTGGAATTGGAGATTTCGACAGTGCGCGACCACGTTGATATTGGCGGTATTTCGCAGCCGGTTATCGGCCAGCGCAAAGTCTCGCACGATGTCCGCCTGAAGGAAGGCGAAGTGAACATCATCGGCGGCTTGATGCAAGAACAGGATTCGAAGAGCAATACCGGCATTCCCGGCCTGAGTAGTATTCCATTTTTGAAGCACCTGTTCACGAGCGATTCGGTAAACAGGTCATCGAATGAACTGCTCATCGCTTTAATTCCGCACATTGTCCGTTCGCCCGAAATTACCGCCTCCAACCTGCGGGGTATTCTCGCCGGCAATGATCAGACGATTAAGATCAACTACAAGCCCAAAGAGGGCTCCGAGGCGCCAGTTCCGCCAGTCGCAACGCCCAAGCCTGCTGAGGCATCGGCTCCCGTGGTGACCATTCCAGTGGCACCGGCATCGGCTCCCAAACCAACGGGCCCGGTGGGTAACGCGAAGTTGACCTTCCAGCCAGAGGGCGTGGAAACGCGGACCGGTTCGCCGGTAGTGCTGACGTTGCATGTGGCGAACACTACCGATCTGTTCTTCGCGCCGATCAAGATCAAGTACGATCCGAAGCTGCTCAAGTTGAATGCCTCGACGGCCGGGGCGTTCCTTTCGGGCGATGGACAACGCGTGACCTTTACGGAGAACGCGCTGAATGAAGTCGGTGAGGCGACTGTGAACTTGAACCGTCTACCAGGTGCGGGCGGCTTGAGCGGATCTGGCGCACTTGTCTCGTTCACCTTCATGGCCGTTGGCAAGGGCTCGGCGAATGTGCAGGTGATCGAGTCCAATTTCAAGAACTCCCAGATGCAGCCGATCTCGGCTCCAGGGCCACAGGTGCAGGTTGAGATTCGATGAAACGTGGAAGAAGCCAGGCAGGAATGACGCTGATCGAACTGATCGTGGCGTTCACTATCCTGTCGATGCTGGCGGCGATGGCGGTGCCTTTGGCTCGGCACAAAGTCCGGCGCGATAAGGAGAGGATGCTGCGGCAGTCGCTGAAGGAGTTGCGCATCGGTATCGATAAATACAAAGATGCCTGCGACGCCGGCAAACTCGGCCAGGCCAAGGTCGGGACCGAATGCTATCCGGAAACGATTGAGGTTCTGGTGGAAGGAGCCAAGCAGTCGGGCGCTTCGGAGACGAAGATGAAGTTCCTGCGGCGTCTGCCGGTCGACCCGTTTACAGGCAGCAAGGAGTGGGGCAAGCGGTCTGTACAGGATGATCCGACGTCGCTCAGTTGGGGCGGCCAGAATGTGTTCGACGTGTATACGAAATCGATGGAGAAGGCGCCGGATGGCACAGCTTATTCCGATTGGTAACAGATCAAGACGGGGCTTTACTCTGATTGAGTTGATGATCGTAATGGCGATCGTCACCATCCTGGTGGGCATGGCCGTGCCTATCTATCAGAAGTCGATCCTGCGCGCCAAAGAGAGCGTGCTGCGAAACAATCTGTTCACGCTGCGTACGCAGATCGATGAGTTTACCTACGACAAGCAGAAGGCTCCGCAGACGCTGCAGGAGATGGTGACCGAGGGCTATCTTCGGTCGATTCCGATGGATCCGATCACAGGGTCGGCCGACGGGTGGAAGATCATCATGGAGGACGCTTCGGCTTCGGCGAGCAATTCGCAGCCCGGTATTTTCGATGTGCGGAGCGGATCACCTAAGACGAGCCTGGAAGGCACCCCTTACGCCGAGTGGTAGAGATGCGGTAGAATGGTGCTGTTAAGGCAGTCCCGCTGCCTGTCGCTCGATACTCCCCGATCGTCTAACGGTAGGACAGCGGCCTTTGGAGCCGTGAGTCGTGGTTCGAATCCATGTCGGGGAGCCATATTTTGAGCGTTCGAAATTTCGTAGCCGTTTATCTTGACAGCAGCGGCTGTCGCCGCTTTCGCCTGTATCCGCCACATTCCATTGAATTCTGCGTGTTGAGTCCTCTCTTTGGTTGGAAATGAGACTCCTTGGGAGTGCGGGCTCAACCCCCGGGGTTGAGATCGAATCCCACGTTTTCTAGTACCAATTCTCTGGTTTCTCCGGTTGACAGGCAGGGTTTGTTGACGGCCTAGTACAAGCTGGGAGGCCACGCTCAACCCCCAGGTTGAGGCCGCCTTAACCCACGTATTCTCATATCGATTGTCTGGTTTCTCCGGTTGACAGGAAGCGTTTGTTGACGGCAGTGTCCAACTTGGGGGGCCACTTGCACAGAATTCATAACTCGGTTTAGTCCGGACTATGCTGGGAGCAGACAAGCAGCCGGACATTTCATTTTTCCCTTGATAAACATGTGGTCTGATATTATCGAGGCTCCAACCCGAAACCTGGTTAGCTGCGCAATTTATTCCTGCCATTCGGTGAGTTCACACGAACGAACTTTCCTCTTGCCAGATCGAGTTCGAGGCTTGTTAGTCTTTCGTGTGATCGCATCTCTCCAAAGGTTGGGTGCTTTTAGATGAGTGTTTCGATGACGAAGGGTATTCCGGCGCGACCTCCGACCGTCCCACTCTGCAGCGATTGCTGGCTCGAATCCGCGATGGAGGAGTGCATCGCGTATCCTCGGCGACGCTGTGCCCCGAACACAGTTCCTTTCGTATATTCGGCAGCGCGTCGCTAGTACCTATGATGAGCGTGGCAAGTCGTCCCTTTTTGCTAGCAGGGGTTCGACGTGGTGTGACTTGCTCAGCGATCTGGATTGCGATTTCGCCGAACTAAACAAGATCACTACTCGCGAGTGGCGGTATCAAGGCGTAACGTCGAATCTCGAAAACTTCGCGATGCACCTCAAACTTGCGGCCGATCGTTGGCAGCGGGCCGTAGCCGTAGATGACGCCCGAGGGACTATCATCTATTGCTACGTCGAGGCGGATCGCGACTTAGCGATGGTGGAAAGGGATCTCAGGCGGAGCCTCGGCGCGGCCGCAGCCGAAGCGCAGGCACCTGCCTTACCAATTCTCACCGTTGTTCTTCACGACGAGGCCGGAATCTTAGGGCAGGGGATGGCCGAGTTAGCGGTTTTAGAAGAATCAGTGAGCCAAGAAGACCGCGTGAGATTTGGCAATCTTATTGGCGCCCACACTGAAAAACTACGCCAGACGGTCCGCAGCCACATCGACGAAATGATCAAACGGCGTCGATACGTGACATCGTTAAAGGACGGACTCGAAGCGCAAAGACTTGGCAAGGCTGGCACTGAGCTGTTTTCACGGATCTACAAAAGTCCGCTCACCTTTCCGTTTGATGGATTTACCACGGCGAAAGGGAACGCGGCCGACTCTTGCCAGGAGTTGACGCGCGATCTCCTTCTGGGGACCCTCGATTACGACGCCGTGATGGTCAAGCCTGTAAAGGTCAAGAATAGGGCAATCGGCGTCCTCAAGGAAAGCTGGGGCATCTTCGGCAAGACTGGTAATGTCATGAACCGACCCACTCATCCTGTCGTGCGTAACGTCTCCACCAAATGGGATGAGTTGCTTTCCAGTGGTGAGCAACGGCTGCCAATCGAGCAGGCTCTTCGCCAGTTATGTAAGGCTCCAAACGGAGCCAACGTTGCCTCGGCAGGCCTGCTGCTGGGCGTTTTCGTAGCCGCTCGATCTGAAAAATTGATAGTGCTGCGCGACGGTCAGCAATATGCCGTCTCCCAACTGTTGCAAGAGGGAATCTTCAGCGGAAAGTTCCTGGACCTCAACGGATTGCGCGACGTCTACCTAATTACTTTGGGCGAGGGCTCGTCTGAATGGGAAATATTGTTGGAAGAATGGGAACAGGCGAGGAGCTATTCCAATAGGATCGAGTGCCTCAAGCGTGCTTCGATCCTTAAGGATCGGGTCCCCGTGCCGCCGGCATTGAGCTACCGAGAGCTCCATCTGAGGGAGCAGGGGCAAGCCGCCTCAATCCAACTCGCTGAGATGCAGCAGAAACAAGATGATGCGTTCCGAAGGATGGAAACAGGCCACCGAAAAGATGATGTGAGTCTGGTTTCATGGGCAGCTGCGACCCTGCAAGATTTGTGCGAGTTGATGGAAAGGGAACGACCTCTCTGGGATGACCACCAGATTTCTGAACTTCGACCGCATGTCGAACGCGCAAAACAGGAAGTAACTCAGTCCTTTGTCGGGTGGTTAAAACATCAGACGCCGAGGGGAGATGCACCGGATGCGGTAGGCGAGTTTAAGCATAGGATGATCAATCAGCTGGGCGGCAGCTTGAAGAAATTGAAGCTGTTAACTCTCGCCGATGAGCTCACAAAGCACGTAAACCAAGCCATTCGTAATGCGGAGACCGCGGCTGAGGCGCGGCAGTTAGTCCGCGATGTTCGATCATGGGTCGTGGCCCATAGTGACGCGCTGCGCGTGGTTCGTGTCGCCGATGGGCGCGCCTTATTGGATGCGGGAAAAGCATACACGGCCAGTCTGCAGGGCATGTCGAAGCGAATTACAATGAGCGAATTAGCAGAAGTGAGAACGCAGCTATCGCAGTTTACCGTTCAGCTCAAAGAGGCTGTCGATCAAATTATTCGGCGACTTGAAGAGATCTGGAATCTCACTATTGAATCAAATGAGGACCTCGACCACTGCATCGCGGAAGTAGACTCGTTGGTGACGGCCTTTGAAAACTGTCCAAAGGACCTCCAGGACCTACACCTGATGCGAAGAGCATTGCGGATGTATTCCGAGGATCACAAGCAACTCGCGAATGATCGACAGACTTGGGCAGAGTTCGAAGCGTTAGCAAAGAAGCTACAGGAGGACGCCGAGCAGGTTATTATGGACGATGACGTACCGTGGGCACCAGGCAGCGTTATCAAAGCGTTCGTTGGGAAGATCTCCAAATGCCGGGGAGAAGCTAGCGCCGAGTGGATCGCAGCCCTCGCCAGTGAGGCCTCAAACGTGTCAATGCTCTCGGCCGCAGACGCTAATCGTCTTCACGCACGCGCTAGCGCCCCTCCTCCAATTCTCACGGAGATCCACAGCGAGGAACGAGTAGAGTTGCTCAAAAAGATCGAAGGCCGACTTGATGATCTCAAAATCGATTGGTTGGTCGAAAAATTCAAAGAACTATCGCCTCCCCTCAAAAGGAAATTTCTGGACAGCGTGGATGGCATTTAGTTGTTTCGCGTGAAGCACTCACGCCATACAAACGGAGCAAGTAAGTAGAGCGAGATTGCCAAGGCCATAGGCTGCCGGCGCGCAGAGAGAGCGACTCTCTGGTTGCGGCCAAACTTAGAGGCGGGATCCGTACAGTCGCTTGATCCGGGCTGATAAAAGTTTGGGGACGATGTGCCAAGGCGGTTGCCGATGATAACATTTGAACTCCATGCGTATTCCAGTGAAGGCGAACAGTAATTCCAGAGGGAACGCGAACGGCATTCCTGTCTGAAGGCGAACAGCAATCGGAGCGTAGCGACGCTGGCCCTTTGATTGTGCAAGAAGCGTTCGTCTTCGTCAAGAAAAACTTATCCGGAGCGAAGCGGAGGAACGCCGCTTGAGTCAGAGAAAGGGGTGCGGGGAAAGGGGCGGCAGCCCTTGTCCCTGCCTCAGCCCGCAGAGGCCCGGCGAGCCTTATTTCGCCGGCTGCGCGGGTCGTTTCTTTCTCATCGAATCACCACGCATCTCGATCCGGTGGGCGTTGTGAACCAACCGGTCCAGAATGCCGTCGGCAGCCGTTGGATCGCCGATCTGTTCGTGCCAGCGCGCCACCGGCAGTTGCGAGGTCAGGATCGTCGAGCGAGTCTGGTAACGGTCTTCGCAGATTTCCCAGAAGTCCCGGCGTTCGGTTTCTGCCATCGGAGCCATCGCCCAATCGTCAATCACCAACACGTCAATGCGGCCCAGACGCGCCAGCAAACTGCGCAGGCTGCCGTCAGCGCGCGCGATCGCCAGATCGCGAAACAGCATGGGAGCACGCAGGTACCCGATGGCGTGATTGACTGTTGTCCCGCCAATCGAAAACGACACCACGTCGCCCGCGACCGGCGTGCCGGAGAAGACAACCTCCGCGTAAGGGTAGGTCGCGTTGATGCGCCTCCGCTTGTTATTCCAGAAGACCCCGAGGTACGCATCGGCGTGGTTCATAGACACGTTGACAGTGAGCGAACTCCCTGAGACACCTGACACTCTGGTCTGCTCTTCATTCGATCCTGTCCGCTCGATCCAGACTCCATCAGTCGCTGCGAAACTGGCTGTGCTCCGAACAGGCAAGCTGGAGTCGCCAGCCTTCACATCCGCAGTCAGTTGGGTTTCAACACGGCAGTCCGTGCTTGTCACCGTGTAGCGAGTGTCGCGGAAGTAGAGATGAAGCCAATCGATCCCGCCGTCCATGTTCTCTTCGCCGCTGATGTGAATTCGGACTGACGCTGCTGTCTCATCGGAACTCGTAAGCAATCGGATCCTCGACGACGCCGGCCTCTCGAATGTAATGCAGCATGAGCAGCAATGAATCTCGCCGCCACTGGATATGCTTAGGATCCTGCCCTTGGCAAAGAGTCGAATCCACGCCGAATATGAGTTGTCGAAGAAGGATTGCTTCTTCGGAGTCCGGTTCAATAGCAGAGGGGTGAATTACCTTCCCGATTCGGCTGAGTTCGCTGAGCTGTGCGCTTCCCTCAATCGCCAAGGACTTCAATTCGTCGAATGCTTTCTTCTTGTCGATCGTTTCAGCTATTCGCTTCCCCGCGTAGTTGGATAGTTGTACATCGGGCCATGCGGATCCTTCATGTTCGCGGATTACTCCAAGCTCGCGAAGCGGTCCTCGATAATACTGCCCAAAGCCACCCTCCGGATTCTTGAAGTAGGCGCCCGATTGGGGCACGTTCCCCGATTCCTCCACCGCGGAAGGACCGCGTAAGTCGATCTTGGCCGAGGGAAGTTCGTCTTTGATGAGTTTGCCTGCCCGATCTGCCCCAACAACCGCGCTTCTTAGGTCTTGCCCAAGGGCTTTCTCATAAGCCATACACGCGACGGCATACGTGAAGTCAAGCGAGCGGAACCAGTTCCTCCAGGCCGCTTTCGATCGAACACTCGGTCCATCCTGAGCGTAGCGGTGAACAGTCCATGGGTAAAACGCATAGTAGCGAGCGCGCTCCGTGACGTTGGTCAGCCCGGGCAACATCGCTTGATAAAGATTGACTGATACCAATTCGATCCCGAGATGGTCCAGGCCTTCGATTATCCTTCGGTCGCGTTGGACCCAGTCGATTTCGCAATCTGGTGCAAATGTGCTCCTGGCCATAAATACCTCCTCAGCCGTCCAACCTTGCACTGCGCTTTCGAAGCTTTTTGGGCAGAAGCGCCTTTTCGATTCGCACGGAACGGGGACCATTTGACGGTCGATGGAACCCTATGAAACCGCCCGCATATAGTCGTGAGTGGAACCGAGCCGAATTCTTGTACACCGGCGGCCCCTCCCTGGGCCAACCCCACCAATGCATGAATCATGCCAATCCCATGTGATTGAAAAATAAAAGCATCGGCTGTCATGATTGGAACTCGAATCAACATTGGTTTATTCCAGCGTAACCGGAGTTGATCGGCTGTGCCGGTTGTTCCGAGATACTGGGGGGGGTTATTCGACAGCATTGAGGTGTTTATTTAGAGCCTGTGGCGTAATACCGAGCAGCTTGGCTGCGAGATTCTGCTTGCCTCCGGTGATTTCCAGAGCCCGGGTCACCAAACGTCTTCTTGCATCACCCAAAAACTCCGGCATAGAAAAGCCCTCCGCCGGCTCCGGAAGCGAAGCGTTGGCTTTTCCGAAAACGGAGTCGCCGCCTGCCATCTCTAGCTGGGGGACACCGATTTCCGGGCCGGCGGTCAGAATGGCGGCACCCTCGATTGTGTTTTCAAGGTCACGGATGTTACCACTCCATTGGCGGCCCATCAACCACGCAAGCGCCTCGCGGGAAAACCGTTTCGGATGGCGCACGCTGGCGTTTACGCGTTCGAGGACGTACAACGCGATCTTCTGAATGTCGCTTCGGCGCTCACGCAACGCGGGGAGATGACAGATGCCTACCTTCAAACGGTAGAAAAGATCTTCGCGGAGTCTTCCTGTTTTGATGGCTTTATCAATGTTTGCGTTGGTGGCGGCGATGATGCGGACATTTACTTTGTGTCCTTTCGCTTCTCCGATCGGTTCGACTACGCCATCCTGCAGAACTCGTAGCAATTTAGGTTGAACCTCTATCGGTAGCTCTCCGAGCTCGTCCAGGAATAGCGTGCCTTTGTCAGCCGCATCGAACTTGCCTTTTCGATCTTCATGGGCACCAGTGAATGAACCTTTCTTGTGGCCAAAAAGGGTGCTCTCGACGAGATCCTTTGGAATTGCAGCACAGTTGAGTGGCACGAAGGTGTCCGCTGATCGGCCGCTAAGATGGTGGATGAAGCGAGCAAGTAATTCTTTACCTGTTCCAGTTTCGCCAAGAATTAAGACAGGGTAGCGCGTTGGTGCCAGTAGACTGGCTTTCTGAAGAATCTTCAAGAATTCAGGGTGCTCACCAATAATCCCGACAACCTGCGCAGCCTTGCCAACGTCAGGTTGAGTCAGTTGGGTAAACGTTCCGCCAACACGGTGTGGCACGCCTTCATCTGGTCCAGGCTCTTTTCTCGCGGCAAGCGGAAAAGATCTTCCCAATGGTGCACGTGCAGTTATCCGATCCATATCAGTGCGGCCTACAGATGTTCTCGCGAGAGGGAACGGCTGCGGAAATACCTCGACTTCTGATATGAGAGGTTTGTCCTTTGTCACATATCTCGGCGGCCTGGTATTAAGGATCTTTGCCGGCAACTCGCCACTGGCAACTAAGGTAAGCCATGTGACGTGCATCTGCGGTGTTCCGGACGCGATGGAAACAAAGAACTCATCCTCTGAACCACATCCACCCCTTTTAGTTATCCAGGACTGGAGTGCCTGTCGGATCGCCTCATAGTCTGTCGGATCAATAAGTGGGAAATCGTAAATCTCGATCGCAGTTTCGGGACTGACTTGGCCGAGTGCATCTCTTGTGCCGACTGAATGGGTCGATGTGCTCGGCGTCGAGAAAAGTATGGCTCGGTCGAATTGCATCTCGCGAGCAAGAGTAATGATCGGCCCGGGTTGCTCTTCCTCGCCGATCAGTCCTTTTGAATATGGATCGTGAAAACCTGTGAAAGTTAGAAGGATTCTCGCCATGTAAACCTCGGGGAAACGGCGCTGCGTATTCTCGTTCAGTGAAAGCTGCCTCATCAATGACAGAGACTACGACGGAAGTCACGTCAGTGAGTAGACTGCGAGCGACTGCATCATAGCGGTTGGCCCTGAGAACAGAGTTGCCCGTCGGGATACAGTCATAATGGAACGCGGAAAAAACTAACGCGTCAGAGTGCTTGGCGAGGATTTTGCCGGGATGGCATTCCACAATCAAGGGTGGCGTCTCCGAATGAGAGATCGCCGAGTGGCTGATGTGGTGGGCGTCAGTTCTTTCTTGACTAAACTCCATGCTTGACCTGCCAGAAGACGAATTATATCAACCCGAATTGATCAAAATCAACCAGAGTTGCTTGAATCCTCTTCGCTATCCATTGATCTGATTTGTCCGCGATCTGGGCTTTTACATGCAATCACTTGCAATGGATGAAGACCACCATAATCCGAGAAACATGTGACAAACTCGAAGTAGGGCGACTGTGAGTTTTCTGAAGGTATTGAGCGGCGCCTAATAATGCGACACTCTTTCCGCCAAGATGAATTGAAGCCTTCAAGGGCAACCCGGCAGGAGTGAAAGAACTTCAATCCACAGGAGAAGGGCTGCATGGAGGCACTTCGTCTTTTCCGGAATGGTGAGTTGAGCCAAACCGAGATCGCAGGTCGGTTGCATGCAGGAAGACAAAGCGTCAGTCGCTGGATCAGCGACTACAAGCGCGGCGGGGAACGGGCGCTACGAAAGAGTGGCTGTCAATATCTGACATCAATGAAGCAAGGCAGCTGTTTTAGCGTGCTGGCATCGCATTGTGTGCAAGTGGCACCGACATGCTGGGGAATCACGTTCACCGTCTATGTTTCCTGAGCTGACTGGGTGACGCTGATCATTTCCGGCTGGCCAGACTGCCGTGGCAGACAAGCGTCAGCAGATCACCGCGCTCATACAGATCGCGCGAACCAGGAGGTCTCGATCGCATCTCGGATGTGGGCGCACATTTCCGGGCTCGGACCTGTTGGTCTTCATCTATTCTTGAACCTGTGGTATGAAATGAACTGAGGTTCATTCGGTCGGTCATCTCCAGCCAGGCCATTGAAAAGGCAGGCTTGCCTTGCAGATTCAGAGAAAACGTAGAGCCCCGAAGGCCTCGTACCGCTGTCTCCAGCGGCAGTCCAACTGCACGAAAGCAGCCGCACTGCGCGACAACCGGCGTTCACGGAGTGCTCAAGTTAGAAATTCCGCAGTAGTAGAGGGAGCGTTTCCGCTGAAGTGCCCCGCACCGAGTAAGTGGCCCGGTCAGAGAATGGCGTCGGCTCCGGATTGATTTCGATCACGCTTTTGGCCATTGAGATGAGTCCTGCCGCCGGGTACACTTGCGCCGAGGTTCCGGCCACTATGAGGACGTCAGCGGACCGGACTGCTTTCTCTGCCCGCTCCAGCGCACCCGGAGGGAGACTCTCACCGAACCAAACGACGCCAGGCCGCAGCATGCCGCCGCAATGGCAGTATGGCGGAAGCAAGTCGAGTTGGCTGCGATCAATGCGTTCTTCGCCGCATTGCAGACAGCGCACAGTCCAGATATCGCCGTGCAGCTTTATGATGTTTTTGGAACCGGCAAGGTCGTCTAATCCATCTACGTTCTGGGTAATCAGCGTGAAAATTGGCTTCGATTGTTCGAGCGCCCGCAGCGCGTGATGACCATCATTCGGTTTCGCTGTAGCAATACCGCGACGGCGTTCTTCGTACCAAGTCCAAACCAATTTAGGATCGCGGGCGAAAGCTTCGGGGGTGGCGAGATCCTGGAAGCTATATTTCCGCCAGTAACCTCCGTCGCTGCGAAATGTGGGAATCCCGCTTTCTGCCGACACCCCGGAGCCGGTAAGAACCGCGACGCTTCCTGCGAACTTTAACAACCAACGAGCTGCTTCTATGTGGCCGCCCCGCTCTCCTACGGCACGCACAACTGCATCAAAGTATTCGGGATGCACCTCAATCGGCAGCATCTCCGACCATCTATACTTATCCAGCAGTTTCAGCGCTTCGTCAAAGGAACTGACGTATCTGCTTTCCCTAACGGCGGAGCCAATACCAACCAAATCTTCTTCCGAAAGCAGGTCGTACAAAGCTGACTCGTTCGTCCCGATCCGGAACTTCCATGCATCTCCTGGCTTCCTTTGCCGGAATAGGGTTATCGAGCCTCCCTCGCACCCGACTTCTACTACGATTTCGCTCTGAGCCTCGGATTTTTGCTGCGCTACGTGCTCCTTTTGTTTCTTGCGCCTTTTCTGCTTTGGTTCTGGGAATACAATAGACCCCGGCTGATATTCAAATCTTTCCGCAATGGAGACATATCCCTCCGGCCACTCCTTCCCTCTGAGCGCCTTATTGCTTCTCTGCGATGAAGAAGAATCCCCGTATTGTTCTGATGCCATGAGTTGTCGACCGAGGCGCAGAATTGGCAAAAGCACATCGAGGCTCGTCACCCATTCGTGAGGAATGCCATCCAACCCATTCATTGCTCCCCAGATTTGGCCGGCAATAGAAGCAGTGCTATCGCTGTCTCCGCTATGATTTGACGCAATTGCGATGGCGTCAACGAAGGACTCCGCTGAGAGGGCGGCGTAAAGTCCGATGGCCAGTGCTTCCTCTCCGACCCACCCAGCACCAAGTTCCTCTACAGTCGCGGCATGGTCCGCACTGCGGCTGGCTGCGAGGTGTATAGCTCGATTCACCACTCGGAGCGTTTCTTCATTTCCTTTGTGCGCCCTAAGGATTCCGCTGCTCTCGCTGATGGCGTCCTTCAAATCCTTTCCATCTAACAAAAGACGTATGATTGCGGCCAGCATACCTGCGCTCAGGTAGCCGCTCGGGTGGCCGTGCGTCAATGCCGCAGCTTCTGCAGCTAATTGAAATACAGCAGTCGGTTCGTCCGCCAAGCAGAAGAGCGCAACCGGGGCAATCCGCATGACACCACCACATCCCTTCGAATTATTTACGGGGGTGTCTATCGTTCCATGCCCACCGGAGATCAGCGCACTGAGGCACGTGTTTCCAGGTGCTCGCCTCTCGTACATAACCTGCTGTTGTGCCAGCCACCCAAAGGTAGTTGTACCTGTCGTTGGCTTAGCCAAAGTTTGGGTCAGAAGCCAATCCAGATAGGCATTCCGGATCGAGGAAAGATAGGAACTTCGCGAATCCAAATCACCGCGTGCAGCCTGCAATAGTCCTTCCATCGTGAACATAGTCATCTGCGTATCGTCAGATACAACCAGCTTGCCGTCGCACAAAACTGGCATCCTGATTCCAGATGGACCGTACTTCTCCCGAATGCGGGTCAACGATGTAAATTCAACTTCGTAGCCGAAAGCATCACCGATGGCTCCGCCCAAAAGGCATGCCAGTGCCTGCTCTTCTGTTTTGGATTCCCCTAGCCGGGAGAATCGAATTGGCTGGCAGTTCCTGACATATTGTTCCTGCGCGGTCGTCTCAATGCTTCCAGGCCGGGCTTTCCGGATCTCGCTTATTACGTCTTCAGGTTGATCACCAAATTCGACCAGCAATTTCCCGGCTATCGTACCCGTGCGACCGAGTCCACCACGGCAGTGAACAACGATTCTTCCTCCACGTGCAAGTATTTTACGCAGACGCGACCCCGAATAGACCCAAAGATCTTCGAATTGATCATCGGGAACATTGATGTCCATTACCGGGAGATAGTGCCACTCTAGGCCGAACTGTCCGGCCTGCTCTCGAAGCTTATGGGCTGGGACCTTTACGTCATCCAGTTCATGGCTCTCCATCAGCGTGACCAGCGCAGTGGCACCGAATGCCTTAATCTCATGCAAGTCAGCACCGAGATCCCGATTCCATGCCCCGGAATAGAGACCGGAGTGCTTCTTTCCCGGGCAAAACGTGAGACCAATGACGCCGGAGCAGTCCCGAATGGTAACAGGGTCGATCCGCAGGGGATGAGATTGGCTAGTTTTTGCCTGTGGCATTTCCCATGAATGTATCATGCTGTCTACTAATAATGAAATAGCCAAAGGGGTGGATCCGATGAATCCTCCTGTGCGAATCTACGTGCGGCAAGTGGATGGTGGTGGAATGTCCGGCAGTGATTCAATACCTCAGTGCGAACGGCGGGTTTCTCCGGAAATCCACCGCAGAGATCATGGAGCCACAAGCGTCTGAATCTGTTGGAAGACCGTCGTCATGGTTTGTGTACGTTTCGTGCAATGGCATGGCACGAAGTGCACACCAGTCATGAAGTCGGAACCCGGAGAATGTTCGAGGAGGGTTGAGAGAGGGGAGCCAATTCCATTTCGCTAAGATCCGCCGGGTGCTTACTCCAACAGCTCGAGGTTGCCCAATGAAAAATATCTCCAACTCTTAAACGGAGCTGGTTTTCCCGCATTTGCGGCCTCTACGCGGCAAGAAACGAATCCGCTTTCCGCCCGTTTTCAAGCCCCATCCAGCGCCGGCGGGCGCACAACTCCTATCACTGTTTTCCAGCATTTGCTTTCCCCCGCGGCTTCTATATAATCAAGTCAGCTCCGGCATGTAGATAAAGAGACCGGAAGGTAATGAATGGAGGTGCCATGTTCAGAGCATCTTGCTGTGCTGTCCTACTAATCTCAGCCTGTAGCGTTGCTCTCGCGCAGGCTCCCCTGGTCACTGGCGTTTCCAGCGCGGCCAGCGGCGACACGACGATATCCAGTGGCTCCTGGGTGGCCGTCTACGGCGCCAACCTCTCCGCCACCTCCCGCGCCTGGCAATCATCGGATTTCAACGGCTCCAGTCTTCCCACCGCGCTCGATGGTGTCAGCGTAACCATCAACGGCAAAAAGGCGGCCATCGCCTATGTCAGCCCCACGCAGCTCAACGTGATCTCACCCACCGATTCCACAACCGGAAGCGTGCAAGTGCAGGTTGCCAATGCGGCCGGCTCGGCAACCGGCAAGGTGACGCTCGCAGATTATGCACCGGCGCTGTTCCCCGTCCAGGCCAAATACGCCGCCGCCCGGCACAATACCGATGCGGTCTATGTCACACCTGCCGGCTTCCTCGGAACCAATGTCAATTCCCGCCCGGCGCAACCTGGTGAGATCATTCAGCTCTACGGCACCGGCTTCGGGGCGACGACGCCTGCCATCCCTGCCGATCAGCTGGCCGCCACGCCGGCTCCGCTGGCTGACCTGAGCAAGCTCAAAATCACCATCGGCGGCGCGGATTCGGTCATTCAATATGCCGGCCTTGTCAGCCCCGGGCTTTACCAGATCAACGTCATCGTTCCTCTTGCCGTCGATGGAGATCAACCGATCGTAGCCACCATCGGCACGGCCAATTCGCAGTCCGGTTTAGCCCTCCCTGTCAGCAACGCTGGACGTGCCGCCGTGGCCGTTTCCCTCACCCCTGGCGGCCGCACCATCCGCTGCAGCACTACACTTCCGCTCACGATTGCCGTCAGCAATACCCTAGACAAGAGCATCGTCTGGCAGATCAATGGAGTGGTTGGCGGCAGCTCCGCGGTTGGAACAATCTCCGCCGATAACGCCTACACAGCGCCCGATGTTCTCCCCGCTTCAGCCGCCGTCACCATCACCGCCATCAGCCACTTCGACCGCAGCATTCAGGCGAGCATCAACGTGGCGCTGCAGAATCCGCTCCCGGTAGTCACCGCCGTTTCGCCGAATCCCATCTCGCCTGGTGCGAACACCATCACCATAACGGGCTCGGGGTTTGCTCCAACTTCGACGGTCACGGTAGCTGGCATCGTCGTTCCCAATACCTTCGTCAATCCAACCCAGCTTGCTCTCAAGGCCACCATTCCGATGCCTGTCGGGCGCCTGGCGGCCATCAAAGTTGCCAATCCCAACCCGGGTGCGGCCACCTCAACGCCTCTCGCTTTGCCTGTGCGGCCCGCGGCGGAAAAGGTGCCCTACGCATCCGCCGTTCGCTTCCTCGAAATGGCCTCCTGGGGCGCCTCACCGCAAAACGTGGCCGATCTGCAGGCGCTAGGAACGGATGCATGGCTCACCGCGCAGTTCGCCAAAACGGCCAGCAAATGGCCTGATCCGAATACGACTACCGAAGGCGTCGCCCGTCTCCAGACGGCGCTGTGGAACATCGCTCTCACCGGCGATGATCAACTCCGCCAGCGCGTCGCGTTCGCGCTCTCTCAGATCGTTGTTGTCTCCTCCGTCAAGGACATTTACCACCAGCAGATGGTTGCCTGGCAGCGCCTGTTGGGCGATTACGCCTTCGGGTCCTACCGCGATGTGCTCACGGCCGTCTCGCTCAATCCGGCCATGGGTGACTACCTCGACATGGTGAATAACGACAAGGCCAATGCCGCCGCCGGCACCGTCGCCAATGAAAACTACGCCCGCGAACTGATGCAGTTGTTCTCCTTGGGTACCGTCCAACTCGATGCGCAGGGAAATCCCGTCCCCTCCTCCGATGGCACTCCGCTTCCGGAATACGATCAAACCACTGTCGCCGAAATGGCCAAGGTGATGACCGGTTGGACTTACGCCCCAACACCCGGATTCGGATCGTTGTGGAAGAACATGACCTACTATTTCTCGCCCATGACCGCTTTTCCGGAGCATCACGACACAACGCAAAAGAACTTGAATCTGCCCATCCCCTGCACCATTCCGGCCGGCGGCACCGCTGATAGCGATCTCAGCGCCGCGCTCGATTGCCTCATGAAGCAGAGCAATGTGGCGCCGTTTGTTTCATACCGTTTGATCCAGCGCTTTGTGATGAGTGACCCGCCGCCGGCCTACGCCGGACGCGTGGCGCAAGTGTTCAAATCGTCGCAGGGCAATCTGAAGCAGGTCATCTCAGCAATGCTGACTGATCCCGAAGCGGTCAATGCTGGCACCGGCAAGCTTTCAGAGCCCATCCTGTTTGCTGCCGGTGTTCTGCGTGCGCTTAACGCCACCATCACCGCTCCTGACGCGCTCACAGCCCAGGCCAACAGCATGGGCGAGAATCCGCTCTCGGCCGGCACCGTGTTCAACTACTTCATGCCCGATTACCGCATCGCTGCCATGACGCCTCCGCCCGTGGCGCCCGAATTCCAGCTCATGAATGACGCCACTGCGCTTGCCCGCGCCAACTTTGCCTACCGGGTCGCGACCAACGGCATCTCCGGCGGTATCGTCGTCGACATCAACAATCTGATCGACCTCGCGAATACTCCAGCCGATCTGGTTGAGGCCGTCAACCAGGCGCTGTTCCGCAGCGAGATGGAGCCGGCCGTCCGCTCCATCCTCACAACCGCCGCCAACGGTTCCACCAACATGACGACGCGCGTCCGCAGCGTGTTGTATGCCGCGATCGCCTCGCCGCAATACCAGGTCAAGAGATAAGAGGGAGATCCTCAACCATGACTTTCAAACGAATTCATTCCCGCCGCGACTTCTTCCAGTCCGGGTTCCGGACGCTCTCCTCCGTCGGCGCGGCTGCCGCGCTGGGTCAGGCCGGCCTCGTTTCAGCCCGGGCGCAATCGGCAGGCGACTACAAAGCGCTTGTCTGCATCTTCCTTTATGGCGGCAACGACGCAGGCAATCTGCTCATCCCCAACGACGCCGCCACTTACGCGAACTACCAGAAGATCCGCCAGAACATCGCCATCGGCCAGGGCTCCCTGCTGACGATTCACGATCCCGGCACGAACCAGAACTTCGGCCTGCATCCAAGCTTCGCCAACATCGCCGCGCTGTATAACACCAGCAAGCGCCTCGCCTTGCTGGCCAACGTGGGAACGCTCGTTCAGCCCATCGGCAAAAGCACGGCGGGTGCGCCGCAGCTAAATGGTGTGCCCCTGCCTTACAACCTTTACTCGCACTCTGACCAGGTCAACGAATGGCAGAACGCCACTCCACAGGGGGGCGCCATTACCACCGGTTGGTCCGGCCGCCTGGCAGATAAGATTGCCGGACTCTCCGGTGGCCGCGTTCCGCCGGCGATTGCCATCGGCGGCAACACGCTGCAGTTGATCGGCAAGACGACGCAGCCGTCCACCGTCAACACCAGCAACTTCTCGCTCGTCGCTCCCGCCACCGATCCGGGGTCGGTCGCGCTACAGAACCTGCTCGATCTTTCCAGCGGCGCTTCGTTGATCCAGGCGGCGCAGAGATCTCTTAAAGACGCCATGGGCGTCGCGCAGGCCGTCAATTCAGCCGTGGCGTCCAGCACCAGCCTGGGTGTCAACTTCCCGGGCTCCGACATCGGCACCCAGCTTTCGCAAGTCGCTAAACTCATCCAGATCCGTTCCGCGCTGGGAGCCAGCCGCCAGATCTTCTTCTGCAACCAGGGAGGCTATGACACGCACTCCAATCAAATCAACAGCCAGGTCACACTCTACACCAACCTTGCCAACGCGCTCGCCGCATTTGACCAGGCAATGGGTGTGCTCAACGTGCAGAACAACGTGATGGCCTTTACCCAATCCGATTTCGGACGCACCTTCCAGCCCAACGGAAATGCCGGTACCGACCACGGTTGGGGCAGCCACTCCCTCATCATGGGTGGAGCCGTAAAAGGCGGTCAGATCTTCGGCACCTTCCCCAACCTGGCCTTGGGCGGACCCGACGATTCAACAACCCGTGGAACCTGGGTGCCGACGACCTCTACTGACCAGTACGCAGCGGCGTTGGCCAAGTGGTTCGGTCTCTCTGACGCGGACCTTGATTATGTGTTCCCGAATCTGAAGAACTTCGGCTATCAGCTACCGGCGCTTGCTTAGAGCTCGACTCCGCATTTAAGTTCGGCGAGCACGGTGGCAATTTCACTGATTTCACCCCGGTGCAGGCGATCAACCTCAGGAACCCGGCCGTGTCAACAATCCCAGCGCCGCATCGGTGAGAAGGTGTGAAAAAATGCTCTCGCAAGCGAGCGGGCAGGCGAAACCACCTAATGCCGCATAGTTTTCGCGGTTTTGTAGCGCGCGCATTGTTGCGTGCCGCCTCGACATTCTTGTCGAGGTTTTGCGCGGCGTTGAAAACTCACGTCGAGACAAATCTCGACGCTGCTGACATAAATGTCCGCGATACGATTTCGCCGGGATTGCAGTCGTGCTTTGCGAAAACTATGTGGCATTGGGCGGTTTCGCCTGTCCAATTTCAAATATTTCACACCTTCTGAGACTCCGGGCGATCTGGCTGCGCAGCACGGCAGTTATGCCGGTGTTACTCCTTGCCTGGAACCGGGAACCGGTCGAACTTCCGATTCGTATGCTTCCCCCGCAGGTGGTGATCGAAGAAATCCATCATGGCCGTCCAGTCATCCGCAGTGAAGGCATGGCCATGAGCAGAGTAGTTAACGCCGAGCCGGTCCTTCGCGTCGAAGAGGGCATATGTGGGCTGGGCGCCGTTGATGGAAGCCTGAACTGCTTCGGGAAGTGAGATGGTATCCGTATCGCCTTCGAGTGCGAGGAACGGGCGTGGTGCGGCGAGGGCCAGGAACCAGTGTTCGTCGAACGGCAGCCGCTCACGCTGTCCCCAGAATTCGTGCAGGTTCGGGGAAAACCAGTTGGGATACTTCTTCACCATGATATCGAGGGTCTCGCTCTTGCGCGGACCAGCGAAGCGGTAAGCGCCGATACCACCGCCGCCGGTCACGACGGGCGCTCCCATAAGGCGGTCGTCGAACGCGGCCGCGATCATCGATGCCTTGCCATAGCGGGACGCACCGGTAATGATCATTTTCCCTTTGTCGATTGCGGGATCTTTTTCCAGGTAATCCGCGACGCGGGATGCGCCCCATGCCCAGCCGCCCAGAATGCCCCAATCGTAGCCACGGTAGGCCGGATAAAAGCGGGTGTTGCGGAACGCCCAACTGCCGTCGAGATTGCGGAGCGTGGTGTCTTCGGCGCAGTCATTGGGATTGAAGACCGCCAGCGCATAGCCGCGGCGGAAGAGATCTTCGCGCTGCTTGGCCATCGATTCCGGCATCACCGGGGCTTGATTGCGGCCCGGGACGACCGGCGCTGCCGCGGCGGGGCGGGTAGCGTTCGGCACTGGGCCCACCAGGAGCAGGACATCTTCGCCCTTCCCCTGATTCGGGCCTGGGGGCAGTCGCGGGAGTGCGGTTGCTTCGGGCGGCATGCCGCTTTGCAGGATGACGACAGGGAACGGGCCGCCCTTTACGGGCGTGAAGATGCCGATATCGAGCCCCAACTTTTCGCCGGGACCGAATGTGAGATGGACAAGCCGGTAGCGGACACTGCCTTCAAGGACCAGCGTCGATTTGAGTTCTTTGCCCTTCACATTGCCGGGTGGGGGCGGCATCTGGCCGACCGCATAGTATTCCAGGATTCGTTTGATCTCCCCGCGGCGTCTTTCCCACTGCGCATGAGTGGTGACCTTGGTCCCGTCATTCATGATCATGAGGTCGGGCATGTCTTTGCGGACCGGTAGTTCTTTTACTCCCGGCAGGGTTCCCATTGACGTCTTGATTCGCGGAACAGGGATTTCGCGGGGGTCCGGCCCGGAGGGAGCGTTCGTCTCCTGCGCCTGCCCGGCAGCCATGGCAAGAGCGATCAGAATCCAAATGTGGTGGCTGTATTTCATGGCGGTGGCTGAGTCTCTCCCATCAGCTAGTTCCAATGATACTTTACTGTTTGGGCGGACACGCTAACAGTTTCTTAACAAATGGCAGGTAAAGTAGAGTTGAATGAAACTCAGCTTTATCCTGCCAACGATCCTTGTCCTGCTCAGCGGAGGTGCCATGGCGCAGCCGTCGCCCTGCAATGCGGTGACCTATCCTTCATTGAATACTTCACCGTGGTTGGGGCAGGAGATGTTAGGCCAGGCGGCCGCCACCTCCATCAACGTGAACGTGGTGTTCAGCCAAGACATGCAGGTGTATGTCGAGTACGGGACTGTGAGCGGGACCTATACTACAAAAACGCCCGTAAAGACCGCGACTGCCGATGCTCCATTGAATATTGCCCTGACTGGCCTTACCCCGAATACCCGTTATTATTACCGGCTTCAATTTGCGGCGCCGCTCAGCACGACTTTCACGGCTCGGTCCGAGCATACGTTCATAACTGCACGCCCGGCGGGAGCGCCGTTCACGTTTGTGATTCAGGCCGATCCGCACCTGGACAACAACTCCAATCCAAGTGTTTATCAACTGACGCTGAAAAACGAACTCCAGGATAATCCCGATTTCCTGATCGACCTCGGCGACACCATGTTGACGGATAAACTCAACACGAAGGGCGAGCCGATCGGTTCAAACGGCGCGAACTGTGGCAGCGGGCCAAGCGCGGACGGTGTGTTGGCGCGCACACAATTGCACCGGTCCTATTACGATCTCATCACCGGCTCGGTGCCGCTGTTTGAAACGCTTGGCAATCACGAAGGCGAGTGGGGCGCCAATCTGAATGGTACTCCGCAAGACTATGCGATCTGGGATACGCAGTATCGCAATCTCTATTTCCCCAATCCAGCGCCGGACAGTTTCTTTTCCGGCGATACGCAGCAGTATGATCTTACTGGCAAACCCTGCACTCCAACCCAGAGTTTTACCTGTGGACTGGGAATGCGGAAAAGCTACTACGCCTGGACGTGGGGCGATGCCTTGTTTGTCGTGCTGGATCCTTACTGGAGCCAAACGCCGGGTGCAACTGCTTCCGCGCTCGGAAACGGAAACGACTGCTGCCAGAGAGGAGCAGCGCAGTCAACGGCCACGCCCGACGTGGCGACCGACTGGTCTTTGACTCTGGGCACCGCGCAGTACACCTGGCTGCAATCGACACTGGCCGCAAGCAAGGCGAAATACAAGTTCGTGTTTGCGCACAATTTGGTCGGCGGCTGGAATTATGGCGGCACCGGCAACATGCGCGGTGGCATCGAGGCGGCCAAATACTCGGAATGGGGCGGCTACAACCTGGATGGCACCTATGGCTTCACCACGTACCGGCCGAGCATGGCGATGCCGATTCATCAGATGCTGATGAAGTACAACGTGACCGCATTCTTCCATGGTCATGACCATTTCTACGGGCACCAGGAGTTGGATGGAATCCAATATCAGGAAGTGCCGCAACCCAGCGCGAATAATGGAAACAACGAAGTAAGCATCGGCGTGGCGGATGGATATACGCATGGCACGATTGTCAACGGACGGGGCTACGTGCGCGTGAAGGTCGACCCGACCGCTGGAGTGACCACGCAGTTTGTCCAAACCTGGCTGCCCACCGAAGAGAAGGGAACCGTGAAGAATGCCATGGTGGGCGACACCTGGGTTGCGGCCCCAGCGGTTGTTGGCGCTGCCTCCGGACCTGTCGTGACAGCCGTGGTCAATGCCGCCAGCGGGAATGCGGCCCTTGCGCCGAACACCTGGACCTCGATCCTCGGAACCAAACTTGCCCGTACCGGCAGTGCCCGTGCCTGGGCGGCCAGCGATTTTATCAACGGACTGCTGCCGACCAGCCTTGATGGCGTCACGGTGACGCTGAATGGGATTCGCGCCTATGTAAGTTACATCAGTCCAACGCAGATCAACTTCCTGACGCCTCCTGGTGCTTTGACCGGCACGGTTCAGTTGCAGGTTACGGTCGACGGAGCCGCGAGTACGTTGTTCAACGTGAGCGCAAAGGATAGCGATCCGGCCTTTTTCCAGTGGGGCAACTATGTTGTCGCGACCCACGCGGACAACAGTCTGGTGGGGCCCACTACGCTGTTTCCGGGCCAGAGCACTCCGGCGAAACCAGGCGAGACGATTACGCTTTGGGCCAACGGCTTTGGCGCGACCAATAAGCCTGTGATCCCAGGTGCGCCGACGCAGTCCGGAACCATGACGGCTCTGCCGGTGATTCGTATTGGCAGCCAGACGGCAGATGTGAAGTTCGCCGGGCTCTCCGGCAATGGCCTGTTCCAGTTCAACGTCACGGTGCCCGCAGGCACTGCCAATGGCAATCAGCCGATCTCGGCCACCTCTAACGGCGCTTCGACGCTGACCGGGAATCTGATCAGCGTTTCGAACTGAAATTCAGCGGTCCCATCGTTGACTCTCGCTCCCTTCCCCAGTATGATGGCCGGGTAGTTTCTGCCGTCTCATTCCGGAAGGAGTTCGTTTACGATGAAACGCCGTGATTTATTCGCATTGGGCGCTCTCGCTGCTGGTAGCCCAACTGTCGCCCTGGCTGCCAAGCCGAAGCGGGCCTTGATGAAGCTGGGCGCGACCGTGATGGGCGGTGGATTTGGCGAGGGCGGACGCGGAGAACTCCCGGTGCGTGCACCTGCCGCGGAAGGCGCTCCTGGCGGGCGCCGCGGCGGAGGTGCTCCGCGCGATCCCGAGAAGGGCTTCAAATCCCTTGGCCGTTGGGGAGTCAAGAACGTTGTCGCTACGGCCCAGATTGCCGATGGCAGGCTCTACGCTACCGTCGAAGAGCTGAAGCGCCTTACTGATATCGCGGACAAGTTCGGCATGACCGTCGACGTCCTGAATCCCCCCTTTCTTCCTTCCAGCCATATCGACCGCGAGCGTCATCCGGCCATCATGCTCGGCCAAAGCCCGGAGCGCGATCGCGATATCGAGCAGATCCAGACGATGATCAAGAACTGCGCGGCTGCCAAGATTCCTTGTATCAAATACAACATGAGCATTCTGGGCGTGCTGCGCACCGGGCGCGCACCCGGCCGCGGCGATTCCTCTTATAGCGCGTACAGCTTGAAGAACGCGAAAGCGGACCCGCCGCTCACCCGCGCCGGCGTAGTTGACGCTGACCGGTATTGGGAGCGTATCACTTATTTTCTGGACCGCGTGATTCCGGTCGCAAATGAATACAAGGTTCGGATGGCGTGCCATCCCAACGATTCACCGGTACCGCCCGAAGGGTACCAGGGCGTGGTCGCCGTTCTGGGAACAGTAGCGGGCCTGAAGAAATTTGTCTCGATTCGAGAGAGCCCCTATCACGGCTTGAACTTCTGCCAGGGAACGGTGTCGGAGATGCTGCAGGATCCAGGCAAAGAGATCTACGATGTGATCCGCTATTTCGGGTCGCGCAAGAAGATCTTCAACGTGCACTTCCGCAACATCCGCGGGCATCGCGACGAGTTCATGGAAGTCGCGCCGGATGAGGGCTCGGTAGACATGTTCAAAGCGATGCAGACATATAAGGAAGTCGAGTATCCGTACATGGTGCATCCTGATCACAGCGTCGCTTCGCCGAGTGAGACGGGCGAAGAATACTATGCGTTTGTTTATGGCTATATTCGGGCGCTCATTCAGGCTGTGGACCGGGAGGGCTGATCTTGAAACGGTGGGCTCTCTGCGCTATGGCCGCAGCCATTACTTTTCATGCGGCGGCAGGGCCGCAAACAACTCCGCAGCGAGCCATTCTGGACCGTTATGCGGCCCGCTTCGCCACCGAAGTCTTTCCGCTCATGGAGCGCAAAGCGAACGGCTGCAAAGCGTGCCACGGACCATCGACGCCGCGCATGTTCCAGGTGTTCGATACGGCGAAGGCCACCTTCAGCCTGGTGCTCGAACGGGACCTGCTCAATCAACAGGACCCGATGTTCATCCTGCAGCGGCTGCTTACCAAAGACCCTGAACTGCACATGCCGAAAGCGGGCTCTTGGTCCACGGCTGAAGTGGAGCGCGTCCGCGGTTTCGCCGCCGATATGCAGCGAGAACTGAACGCGGTTGCCTCCGCAGCCGAGCGGTCCGACGAACGCTTCCCCGATAGCCTCATGCTGCCCTATGACGGACGGCCCAAGCAGGACCGTCCCGTGCGCATGCTGAGCTACTACCAACTGCGCAAATCGATGGAGACGATTTTCGGCGCCACCTGGCTTGCTGCTTCGGGACGCGACCCATTCGAAAACAAATCCCAGACCCTCGGCGGCGCCGACTTCAAGACCACCTTTGAGATCTCCCGTACTCCCTCGGCCGGCTATCTCAGCGCTATGCAGGAGGTGGCCCGCGAAGTTTCTCGCCGCTTTGTTTCGGCCTCGCCGGAACAGCTATTCGCAGGCTTCGATCCCAACATCGCCGTTGCCCGCGTCCCTGCCTCGGCTGCGCGCAACATCCGCACCCTATACAATCGCATCCTGTTCCGCGATCCTTCTGCGGTGGAGAGCCAGCAGGCTCTGCGCCTGGTGGACGCCGTGCAAAAGCAGCCGGCGAAGGAACGTGTGATCCGGCTCTCGCTTACCGTGCGCGACGAGGCGGAGGGGTTGGAAGACCAGGCTACTGCTGAGATCACGCTGCAATCCTCGAAGGCGCAGGTCTCCCGCTACATGATCAACCAGGCGAAAGAGACACCCTCTGAAAAAGCGTGGGTACGCGCCGGCACGCATCCGTTCCGCTTCCAGAAGGACAACGCGCAGCATCTCATCCGCGTGGTGGATGTGCCCGGGGATCACGTCACCCTCTTCGATGCCGTGAAGTTAGTCCGCGTGGAAAATGGCAAGGAGACCTCCGACGAGGTCATCATCGACAATGCCGACGCCGAGTGCACCTTCCTGGGCGATTGGCGCTCCGTGCTGAAAAAGGGAGATGCGGGCCGTGGCACCAAGGCCGTTAAGAAGTACGACGCTCCCATCTTCGTCGTCGGGCCCAGTCACTTGGAGAGCCGCAACCTCCGCAACGAACTCCGCTACCTGACCATCGCTCCGCGCATTCAGCGCGACGGCGAATACAACGTCTATCTCACCTGGCCCGCCATTCCGCGCCGTGCCCCGTCCATGATGCTGGAAGTTCACTCGGCCACCAAGTCTGACGGCCCTTTGCCAGCCGCCGCTGCCCTGCCGGCAACCCCAGGCCGCATCCTGCACCATCTCGACCAGACCGAAAGCACGCTCAACGAAGCGGGCGACGATCAATGGCAGCTCATCGCGAAGAAGGCCTATTTTTCAGGCGACGGCGACTTTGTCCAGATCAGCAACGAGGGCGTCGACTCCACCCGTTTCCTGATCGTCGCCGACGCTATGAAGTTCGAACCTGTCGACGGCGGCAAGCCGATCATCGTCGATAATGGCGATAAAGACGGCTTCGAAACCGCAGGCGAGTGGAAGGCAGGCAAACCTTCGCTGGCAGGCGCGGGCGTGCTATATGGGAAGGACATTCTCTACTATCCGCCCTCCACAACTGGCCGTATCGATCGTGGCCTGAAGATCGATCCTTTCGCGAAGGCATGGGCGCGCTACCGCCCCGTGCGCGAAGGGAAGTATCAGCCCGGTTGGTACAAGGTCTCCATCTGGTATGTCGGTGGAGTGCAGCAGGCGGACTGGGTGCCGGTGGAAGTGCGTGCCTCGAAGTTCGCACCGGTGGCGGCCATCGAACGCATGCCCTACTTTGCAACCGGAGAAACGGTGCGTGTGAATGCTACGGCGAGTATCTCTCCTGGCGGACATCCGCTGGTCTATCGCTGGACCAACGATGCCGCCGATCTCGGCGTGAAGCTCGATGGCTCCACCACCTCCACGCCGTCGTTCCAGGCTCCGGAATTGCGCGCATTGCGCCAAGGCTGGGCTGCGCTGCTCGAAGCGCTGTTGCAGCACCCCGGCTTTCTGATGCCGCGCACCGGCCCCACTGCGAAGCCTCGCGAAAAACTGGTCCGTGCGTCTTTGGATCTGGCCGGCCGTGTGCCCACGCAGCAGGAGATCGCCCGAATAGATAAGGCCAATCGGCTAGCGCCGCTGGTGGACGACTATCTCGCCTCCCCGGATTTCAAAGAGTTCTTCTTCCACCGCACGCGCGCCGCAATGATGTCGCGCGGTACGGATGAGACCGATGAGCCGGCCCGGCTGTGGACTTACATCGCCACCAACGACCTTTCCTATCGCGACCTCTTCACAGCCGACTACACGGTGGATCCAAAATGGCAGCGCGCCAAACGTCCCGCCGAGTGCGGACGCACGGGCATCCTCACCATGAAGTCCTATCTGAAGAGCAAGCCCGGTCTGCCGAAGTTCGTCTATCCGGCGCAGGTGCTTACGTTCTCAATGGGGGTGGCGTTCGAGCTTTCCGACGCGATTGCCAATGCCCGAAAGAACATTGTGAGCACCACGGACCCGGCCAGCATCTGCTACTCCTGCCACAAACTGCTCACGCCGCTCGCCCTGCAGCGGCAGCGCTGGGACGACAAGGGTAACTTCCGCAAGGCCGATTCCAAGGGCAAACTGATCGACGATACCGATCAGAACGTGATCCCTGATTATCCGTTCAAAGGCCGAGGTCTCGAAGCCTTCGCCACGCAACTGGTGCACAAGGAACGCTTCGTCAGAACCTTCATCGACAATCATCACGACATGGTCTTTCACCGCCGTCTTCGCATCCTGGAAGACGAGCGCACGCTGTACAAAGAGTTGTACGATTTCACCACCGCCAACGATCTCAAGATCAAACCCCTGCTGAAGCGCATGGTGCTGATGGAGAGCGGCGAGGGAGCTAAGCAATGAATCGCAGATCCTTCTTCAAGAGCTCGGCAGGCCTGGCCTGCGGCGACTTCCTCGCCTACCTCACAGCCGGCGGCTTCGGGGCACTGGCGCCTTCGCTCGCCGCCGCAGCCGACGATCATCGCAAGGAGAGTGAGGAGCCGCGCTTTCTCATCTACTGGTTCCTGGAAGGCGGCTGGATGAGCTATGACATGTTCAGCCCCGTGCTCCCCGTTCGCAACGATTCGAAGTTCGGCGACATGCCGCGCGACACCAAAGCGTGGGGCGAGTTCTCCGATCACATCTACCGCGTGAAGGACCTGAAGCCCGAGGACTTCCATCGCCACGGCAAGCTCTTTTACGGGCCGCTCGCAGAAGACGGCAAAGACCTGTTTGACGAGATGGCCATCGTCTCCAGCATGCGTACCGGTGCGGGCCATTCCACCGAGCGCTGGCGCCAGCACTACGGCCAATACCGCGTAGATCTGAAGGCGCGCCGCGAAGCCGACGAGCGCACCGTGCTGCAGGCCTTCTGCGAAGTGCAGGGCCGGCAGTTTCTGTTGTCGAATCTGAACTGGCATCGCTGGCTGTCGGATGGCGAACTGAATCTTTCGGTCTATCCGGAGGGCTCCGGTTTTTACCACGCGCTGGGACCGGCGTGGGCTCACGTCATCTATCCGCAGACTCCGAAGTATCTACGCCATCTCATCGATCAAACGCTCGCCATGCGTAGCGATCAGCGCAACCGCGCCGTGCAGGCATTTCTTGATCAGCCGCGGCATCAGTTGCTGGCCGATAAGAACAGTCCGGTGGTGCGCAGCTTCGCCTCGGCGCTCGATGTCTATAACCGCCTGCTTGAAGGTTCCAGTCAGACCGTCGACGCGCGCAAGCTCTTCCAGAACCAGGCCTTGCGCGAAGAATTCAAGATCAAGCCGGAAGATGAGGACCCGAACTTCCAGTCCATCAACGGCAACCTTGCCCGCAGCAAGAACTCGCCGGCCATCAACGTTCAGGCGATGATGCTGTATGAGATGATCACCAACGGACTCAGCTGCGCGGGATGGCTTGAAAACCGCGTCGTGCGGCTGTTTGATCACCACCAGAGCCGCCAAAGCCTCGCCTCCGGCTTCCCCTTCGATCAGCGCAAGCTGATGCGCGATGAGTTGTGGGATCCACTGCGTACGCTGCGCCGCAAGCTTAAGACGACGGAATATGCGAAATCGGGCAAATCATTCTGGGACTACACGACGGTCGTCATCACCAGCGAATTCGGCCGTATGGTGGCGGGCGACGTGGCGCGCATCGTCGCCAACTCCAGCCTGAGTGAAGAGGAGAAGAAGAAACAGATCCTCTCGCAGGATATTGTCGCCCACAATCCTGTGACGTCGTGCGCGTTCCTTGGTCCCAAGGTGCGCGGCGGCACGCAGTTCGGCATGGCCGGCCAGAAGACCTTCCAGCCGATACCGATCAACGAAAAGACCGGCGAACTCGATCCGCGCTATGACTCTGATGGCAACCTCAAGCCCGGCTTTACTGAGGCGACGCCGGGTTTTGTCGTTCCCAATCACGGTCACACGTATGCGACCGCGCTCAGGCTGACAGGAATCGATCCGCGAGGACGCGGACGCAACGAATCACCTTACCTGCCGTTCGTGGTGGGGTAACTCCTGCCGGAAAAGACGCGCGTAGAAGTTTTTTGTGCGCGGCTTACAAAAGTCCTCCTCCGCTTCGCAGTAAGTAGTGGAGGAGAAAACATGCATTATTACAATCCGCGCAGGGTTCGCCTGCATCGGAGAAACCACTTACGAACAATGTTCGTTGCGCCAGTACTCATGCTGCTCTTTGCGCACATAGCCGGAGCAAGCGTGATCACCCTTGACGGCATCATCTCGCAGAGTACGCAAGATACTGGCACGCCGGCCGGAGCCAATGCCTCGCTCAACAATATTGCGGATGGTGACACGTTCCATATCGCCTTGACCTTCAGCGATCCCATTACGTCGCCGGGAACATTTGCGTTGACCTCCATCCTCTTCACCGATTCCACGAACGCCGCCTCCGAATCGGGCTTCATCTCAGGGACTGTCGTCGTCAGTCAGGCCGGAAGCCTGAGTCAGTTCGCGGTGGTTGGGTGCCTCATCGATATCCCCAGTTGCTTCACGGGAAACCAACTCGCCCTCGACTTCCAGTTGCCAACGGCGCAGCTTTCGGGCAGCGCTGTGGCCGTGCAATCGATCCCGGGCCTTCTTCCCATCGATCTGCTCGAGGATGGAGGTGTCACTGACATTCAAGGCAGTCTGAATTCGTTCGCCTATTCGGGCAGTGTGGGGACATCCACGCCTGAGCCCTCATCTGCAGCGCTGGCCTTGCTGGGAATCGGCGCTGGACTCGCAGTGCGCCGGCGCCTCGCGCAATAAAACTCTTCTGCATCACCTAAACATCAATCGGAGAAAAATGAATGACTAACAAAACCACGCTACTCGTGTCTTTTGTCGCGCTATCGGCATCCGCGTTTGCGGTGGATGGCGTGACCTTGATTAACCAGGCCACCATCGCGACTTCGGGCGGATTTCCCTACACGATCAGCCAGACGGGCAGCTACAAACTTTCGGGAAACATCGTAGTCCCGAGTTCAGCGTTCAATGCCATAAAAATCACGGCGGCTAATGTCACGCTGGACATGAATGGCTTTACGCTCTCGTGCTTAACCTGCACCAGTGGTCTGGCGATCGACTCAAGTGCCTCGGGGACCGCGATCTCCAATGGCGCAATCACCGGATTCCCTTATATCGGAGTACTCTTTGGCGCAGGCCAAGCCAGCCTTGACCGCGTAAGTTTCAACTCCAACGGATCGGCTGTCGTGTCGAATGACGACCTCTCCGTGACCGCTTGTTCCTTCACTTTGAATTCTTCTGCGATCTCCGTGAACGGCACGGCTTCGCTGATGGTAATCAATTCCAGATTTATCAGAAATCAGCGTAACGCAATTTCAGGACCGTCCGCCCTGGGAGCGGTCATTACAGGAAATGTGTTTGTCGCGAACGGGACGCAGACCAGCAGTAATGATGGCGCGATTATCATCTACAGTGGCACGGTCACGGCAAACACGTTCATCAACAACTGGATGCATGCCATTCAATCATCCGGGACCGGGCCTGTCATCTTCTCGCAGAACAGCTTTAACAGCTACCTCGGCAGCACGAATTATCCAACCGGCACCGGTGTCATTTCCGCCGGTAACAACGGCTGCATGACAGGTGTCTCCCAGGTCATCGGCGGGCTCTGCTAAATCGATTGCCCCGTCCTCAGCGTCGGGGCAATCGCTACTCCTTGAAATGCCTGCGGGCAAAGGCGATGTACTGCTCCCAGTCATACGCGGTGATGTCGTGCTTTCCCGTCCGCATGTGGTAGCGGACCGTATCACCCACGGGCTGATTGGGGGCAGGGAATTCGCTGGTCTCGATGCCCTTCTTGCCGAACAGGTGATACACCTTTGTCGCCTCCACGGCGGCCAGGAATTCGCCCTTCGGATCGGCCCACTGGTCTTCCTGTGCGCTGGCTACATACAGCGGACGCGGTGCGATGAGAGCCAGCAGCATGTGGGCATCCATCGGCATCTCCGCTTCGCGATTGTTCCACTGCTTGTAGGCTGCGGAAAACCAGTGCGGGAAGCTGGCGTTCAGATTGTGGACCTGTTCGCCGAACTGGCGCCTGCTGATTGCCGCGCCGCCCTCCCCGGAATCGTTCGAGACCACCATCGCGAAACGAGTGTCGAGCGCACCGGCCCAAAGCGTGGTCTTGCCAAGCCGGGAATGGCCAACTAGGGCCACGTGTTTCGCGTCGACAGCTTTGTCCGTCTCCAGGTAATCCATCGCCCGGCTCAGTGCGTAGGACCATGCTCCGATGGCCCCCCATGTCTCATCCGGCGCCAGTGAGCGGATGCCCAGCATCTTGGCGTCTTTGAAGTCGGGTTCAACGTCATGGTAGTAGAACGTGGCCAGACCGTAGCCGGCGTTGAGTATCATCTCCACTTGCCAGCGGCTGGCCTGCGCGCCGCGGCTCTTTTCGTCGGCGGGTTGCTTGGTATTCTTGATCCAAACCTCACCAAGGTGGATGCCGGGGTCATTGTCCACGGTGTGATTTCCCTGGAAATTTGGCCCGAGAAACACCGGCACCTTGCCCTTCGCATTGGCCGGCAGATACAGAAGCAGGCTCATCCTGGGGCCGTCTTTCTTCCCGTTGAATAAAACGGTGACCTCCTTCCGGATGGCTTTCCCGCCGAGCGCCTTGGTGTCGATCGACATGAGTTCGAACGCCGTCTCCTTTATGCGGGCCGGACTGTGCCCCTGCATGTTGTTCTCCAGCAAAGTGAGAATTTCGGGCCGGCGTTTGCTTGTCCATGTTTTTGAATCGCGAACGGTTGCGCCGCTGGAAAGCCGCAGCAGGTCAGGCAAAGTGAACGCGGGGACTTTCGATTCGTCATAGTTCGCTCCCTTAGGCTGTGCGAAGAGGGACGCGGTCGTCAACAGAAAGGTAATCGTTCGGGTCATTTGGCTAAGAGTATAGTAAACTTCCTGCCCCGCCGTGTGGGCGGCAATTGGATGCCAGACCTTTATCAATCACAAATGTCGCACAATCATTTTTCATTGTTTTTCAACAGGTTGACTGTTCCTTAGCCTTTTCTCCCTCGGGTTGTGGCCTATGCTCGGAATCAAGAAGTCGCCGGATCGCCGGGCTTCCAGGTCAAGAACATGGATCCGATTATCATCATCTATCCCGTTCTGTGAATCTGATTCTGCTCCCTTGAGCAGCTGTGTGCGCACAGGCACACGTACTAGCCGTACTCACCGCAAAAGAGGTTGCCAAATATAAGGCACTATCTGGTATGATTCCTAGGAGTATCCCTGTTAAGGGGTAATCCTAGGATCGCCAGCCTCGGCGATTACTCCCCCGAAAAACAAAGACATTTCTATGCGTATCGCAGGCGCCATTGCGTGTCTGTCATTGCTCATTCCGAACGTGGGCTCGCCCCGAAAGACGCCATTGTCTCCGCAGGCCGAGCTTGGAAAGTACTGGGATACCCCTGCGCTTCTTCGCTACCGCCAGACTGGTGCTGCTTTGGTGGCGAATGGCCACAAAGCGGAGGCCGCCAAGACCTATGAGCGCGGGTATCAGGAAGCCGTGCGTCTGGGTGACAAGCGCTCCGCCATCCGCTTCATGAACAATGTCGGAGCCTGCCGTTCCGGCATGCTGCAGTACCGTGAAGCCATGAATGCGCTGTTGTTGGCCCGCAAGATGGCAATGGACACAGGCGACGAAGGCGCGGTGAAGACATGCTCGCTCAACCTCTCCACTCTCTATTTGCAGATGGGTGATCTCGATGCGGCTGTTCAGTCCGCCAGTCGCGGAATCGAGATCCTCCCCCCGAGTGAGCGGTCGACTTTTCGAATTCAAAACCTGAGCCAACTGGCAACGGTCCGTTCCCGCCAGAAGAATCTTCCCGCGGCCGCTCAGCTTTTCAGAGAGGCGATCGCCCTTGCCGAACGTGCCGGCGAGTATGGGGCGCTGGGACAAGTCTGGAATCACTTCGGCTATGAGTATCTGGAGCACGGTATGCTACAGCAGTCAGAGGCTGCGCTGCTGAAGTCCTATCAGATTCTCAGCAGCCGCAACGACCGCAATACCTACCTCGTGTATCCGAATCTGGGCCGCCTCTACCTTTCCCTGGGGAACCTGGCGGAGGCCGAAAAATGGATGGATGCGGCGATTGCGGCATATCGCGGCGGCGGGACTCAATTGCCCGAATGGTATATCTACCAATCCCGCGGGTTGGTGAGGCGCGCGCAAAGACGCCCCGGTGCGGCACTGGAGGATTTTCGCCGTGCGCTGCAGTCCGCCCGCTACTGGCGTCTGGCCGTGGTGCCAGCCAATGCGCTGCGGGTCAACTCTGAAGTGAGACTGCAAAACATCTATGACTCGTTTCTAGCTGCCGGATATGAAGCTTACCGTTTGAACCCCTCGCGGAAACTCCTGATTGAACTGTTTCTGGCGGCAGAGGAGAACCGGGCGTGGAGTCTTCGGCAGTCGATGCGCAAGGGTTCGGCTCCGCGGCTTCCCGATGAGTACTTTGAACTGCTCGCACAACTGCGGTCTTTGGCCTCGCAAAGTCTGCGGCCAGGTGAGCGCGAGCCTCAGGCCGCAAAATCCGCACCGCTGCGCAGCCGCCTGATGGAACTGGAGGCGGCTGGGGGATTGCATTCGCCTGTCGTCATGGAAGACCAGTTGGCCTTTGGTTCCCTTCAACAGCGGATGAAGTCCGATGAGGCACTGCTTACCTTTCATCTCAGCGGGCCGGCGCCCCTGCTATTCACCCTGACGCGGAATAGCCTCACCGTCCATCCACTGCCCGCGCCGGCCGAGGTGAGTGCCGCCTCCGAGCGGCTGCGAACCGCTGTAACAGGGGACACCGCCGATATCGATGCGGCCGCCTCCTCCGCCTACCGGCTGTTGCTCGGAGCTTTGCCGCGAGCCGTGGAAACCAGGCGGCACTGGTTGCTGGCGTTGGATGCGGGACTTTTCGAGCTTCCATGGGCTGCATTGCGGACAGATGGAGCCTTTCTGATAGAAAAGCATTCCCTGACCATGACTCCTCATGCTTCTCTGCGTGGCGGCATCCCTGCGGGTGCTGCCGGCAATGTGTTTCTTGGTATCGGCGATCCAGTTTATAACCGGGCAGACACCCGCTGGCTCGGACGAAGGCAGCTGTTCGGCAATCCGTGGAGTGGCCGTGACGTCTTTGAACTGCCGCGTCTTCCGGGTACGGGGCGGGAACTCGAACACTGCGCCAGGGTGCAAGGGGGCGAGACCGTCCTGCTGACCGGCCCGGAGGCGACCGCGGAACGGCTGAATCAGGAGATACTGCGCAATCCGTCCATCATTCACCTGGCTGTGCATGTGGTCCCCGCCAGGACGGACGCCCAGGAGGCGATGCTCGCTCTGAGCCTTCAACCTGACGGTGAATCTTCGCTACTCACGCAGGAATCCATCTCCGCGCTGCACACCAATGCTCTGGTGGTGACGATGAGCGGTTGCGGTTCCGGTATCGCACAAGCCCTGCCGGGTGCGGGCCTGATGGGCCTGACCAGGGCATGGCTGGAAGCCGGAGCGCACTCGGTGGCCGCCAGCCTGTGGCCGGTTGCCGACGACAGCGGCGAACTGCTTTCTACATTTTATGGTGCGATGCGAGCGGGCCGGGTCTCGGCCTCCGAAGCACTGCAAGCTGCACAAATTGCGAACCTGCACTCCGGTTCGTGGCGCGCGAAACCGCGCCACTGGGCCGCTTATTTTATTGCCGGAAAGGACTGAGCCTGATGCTGATGACAACGGTGGATCCGACAAATGAACCGATCGACGATGACCTGAGCGATGCCGAGGGCGGTAAGAGCCAGGAACAGATTGACTGGAAAATGCTGGTGCAGAACATCATCGACGGCGATGGCGCCGCCATGGAGGAGTTGTACCGTCTGTTTTACCGCGGTGTCAGGTTCTATCTCTGCCGCCAGCTCGGCATGCAGGATCTGGATGATAAGATCCACGATACGTTTGTGATCGTTGTGCAGGCGATTCGTCGCGGCGAGTTGCGCGAGCCTGAGCGGCTGATGGGCTACGTCAGGACCGTCGTCCGCCGGCAGGTGGCCGCCCACATCGATAGCGCCATCCACAGCCGCCGCGAAGTTCTCGATGTGGAAGACGGCGTCCGTCTGGCCGATAAGCGGAACAATCCGGAACAAATGGCTATGGTGGATGAACAGTCTGATCTGATGGTTCAGGTGCTGCACACCATCTCCCGTCGAGACCGCGAGATTCTGACGCGCTTTTATCTACAGGAGCAGTCCCAGGAGGAGATTTGCCGCGAGATGGGCTTGAGCGACACGCAGTTCCGTTTGCTGAAGAGCCGCGCCAAGCAGCGGTTCGGCGAGTTGGGTCGCCAGCGCCTCCTGCAGGAAAAGAAAACAGAGCCAGAAAAAGTTTTGAGAAAATCCCAGGGCAATTAACACTTCTATAAAAGAGGCCCGTTGTGGCCATGGTGCGACACGTTAGCAAACAGTCCCGTTGAGGAGGAAAAATGAGTACAAAGATAGGTTCACACGCACCGGAGGAGTTGTTGGAACGCTACGCCATGTACAATCTGTGCGAGGCGGAGGCAGAGGCGCTGGAAGATCACTTGATGTTCTGCCGGCAATGTCAGGATGCACTGGATTCCGTTGAAAACTTCCTGTTGTCGGCTCGTCAGGCGAGCCGCCTGGTCAGGCAGGAGGCTCTAGCGGAAGATGTCCGGACTTCCTTTTGGCGGCGTCTCGCCAGGTTCTTAGGCCTGTCTCCGGAAATTGGATGGAGAAGTGCCAGCTGGTACGTGATGCCGGCTGCCGCAGTGGTGATGGCAGGTATTGCCGGCGTCCTGATGATCGCTCCGTCCCAAACCCCAGAATACCAGCGAGTTGCGCTGTCGGCGGTACGCGGTTCGGAAGCCGGAGTGGTCACCTCCAGCGAACTTCTGGAACTGCAATTGAATACGGTTGGCCTGCAGCGCGATTCCGCCTTTCGGGTGGAGATCGTAAATGCGGCCGGCGAGACGCTCCAGCAGGCGGTGGCCCAGCCCGTGGCGGATGCAATGTCTGTACGGCTGCAGTCCAGGTTGGCTCCGGGACAGTACTGGGTGAGGGTCTATTCTGCCGCTTCCAGTGTCCTTGTTCGCGAATATTCATTACGTTCCAGGTAGTACGGGTGGCCCAAGTGGTAACCTAGACTGAGAATGGGAAAATTCAAACCTGTGCGCAGCAAGACGGGTAGCGCCTCGTCAAACAAAGGCGCAATACCCTGCTTGATCCTGGTGCTCTTTGGAATCGCCATCGTGGGCATCCTGTTCTATTACGTAATGAAATCGAGCGTGAATGCGAATTGATAATCGGAAAACCGATGAGATGCGTCCGGTCCGGATCACCAAGGATTACCTCCTCACTGCGGAAGGTTCCGTCCTGATTGAGATCGGCAATACCCGTGTGCTGTGCACCGCCACGGTAGAAGATGGCGTGCCGCCGTTTCTGCGGAACACCGGAAAGGGCTGGGTCACGGCGGAGTATTCCATGCTGCCGCGTTCCACCGCCACGCGCACACCGCGTGAGGTTACCAAGGGCCGGGCTTCGGGCCGTACGATGGAGATTCAGCGGTTGATCGGGCGCTCGCTGCGCTCAGTGGTCGACATGAACGCGCTGGGTGAACGTAGCGTGATCGTCGATTGCGATGTTCTCCAGGCCGACGGCGGCACCCGCTGCGCATCCATCACCGGCGCCTTTGTTGCGCTGCACATGGCGTTGCATAAGCTGGTGCAGTACGGAAGGATCAAAAGGTTGCCGGTGCGGGACTTCCTCGCAGCCACCAGCGTCGGTATCGTGAAGGAGCGGGCGATGCTCGATCTCTGCTACGAAGAGGATTCGGCGGCTGAAGTCGATATGAACGTGGTGATGACCGGTTCCGGCCGCTTCGTCGAATTGCAGGCGACCGCCGAGCAGGTTGCGTTCGATGATGCACAGATGGCGGAATTGATCGCGCTCGGCCGCGTTGGCGTTCGCGACCTGATCGTGCTTCAGAAACAAGCTCTCGGAATCGCATGAAGCTCTTCTGCGCCACCACCAACCCGGGAAAACTGCGTGAATTCAAACTGATCGTCGCCCACTACGGCGGCGGTGCGTTTGAAGTGGAGCCGCTGGAAAACACCAAACAGATTCCGGCCTGCGATGAGACCGGCGCCACCTTCGAAGCGAACGCCGCGGAAAAGGCCTGTCATTACGGGGCGCACGCGGACGGGTTGCTCTTTGCCGACGACTCCGGGTTGGAGGTTGACGCCTTGGGCGGCGCTCCGGGAATCTATTCGGCGCGCTATGCCGGCGAGCACGCGACCGACGAAGCGAACAATCGCCTGTTGCAGGAAAACCTCAAGGGCGTGCAGAATCGCGCAGCGAGATTCGTCTGCGCCATCGGCCTGGCCGACCACGGCAAGCTGGTGGCTACGTTCCGCGGTCATGTGGAGGGACGCATCATCGAAGGCGAGCGCGGGCCAAACGGCTTCGGCTACGATCCGATGTTCTTCCACGAGCCGTTCGGCTGCACCTTTGGTGAGGCCTCGGCCGAGCAGAAACTGCTGGTCAGCCACCGCGCCAAGGCCCTGGCGAAGATGCTCGAATTCCTCGCCGCGCGCTAACGCTTGAAGTTCTTCCAGATCAAATAGCCGCAGAGCGTTTTGGCGTCGGCCAGTTTGCCGCTTAGGATCATGGCATCCAGTTCCTCGGGCTTGAACCATTTCATGGTCACCCGTTCGTCCTCATGCACGGGGCGCTTTTCGCCCAGCTTCAGGCCAGTGGCCAGGAACACGTGCTGCCGCTCTTCAAAGATGCCGGGGCTTGAATAGAACATGCCCAGCTTCTTCCACTTTGACGCTCGATAGCCGGTCTCTTCGGCCAGTTCGCGCCTCGCAGATTGCAGCGGCTTCTCTCCTTCGTCCATGCGGCCGGCTGGCAGTTCCCACATGTACTCCAATGCCGCATACCGGTATTGGCGGACGAGCAGAATCCGGCCCTGGTCATCCACAACCAACACGGAAGCGGAGCCCGGATGGCGAATCGTCACACGCCGGATCTCGACGTTCTCAGGGTCGATCAGAACATCGTCGGTAACGGTGAAATAGGGGTTCTTGTAGACTTCAGCGCTTTTTAATAACTTCATTTTCGAATCGTTCCAATGGGAGTGTGTTCAGCACGTCGGCCGCACCGAGCCAGCCGCGGCGGGCCATGGTTACACCATAGCGCATGTTGGCCAGATGCTTGGGGTGATGCGCGTCCGTGGAAATGGTGAAGCGGCAGCCCTTCGATTTTGCGATACGGATCAGCGTGGCGTGCAGATCGAGCCGCTCCGGGCTGGCGTTGATTTCGAGCGCGATGCCGCGCCGCGCGGCTTCGGTGGCGACGCGTTCGAAGTCATAAGGGAAGGCGTCGCGATGGAGCAGCACGCGGCCGGTGGGGTGGCCGATGACTTTGAGGTGCGGACACTCCATGGCGCGCAGCAGGCGGTCCGTCATCTCAGCCGACTCCATGTTCATGTAGCTGTGGACGCTGCCGATGACCAGGTCCAGTTCGGCCAGTGCGCCGTCTTCCAGGTCCATCGTGCCGTCCTTGCGGATATCGCATTCCAGGCCGCTAAAGACGCGGATGCCAAGCTGGCTCTGATCCATCTCGCGGACCTTGCGGGCGAAGTTGACGCAGCGGGCTTCGTCCAGTCCGTTGGCCATGGCGAGGGCTTTCGAATGGTCGGTAATGGCGATGTACTGGTAGCCCAGCGCGCGGGCGTTGTCGGCCATCTCTTCGAGCGAGGCGCGGCCGTCACTTTCGCGCGTGTGCATGTGGAGGTCGCCGCGCATGTCCGCGAGTTCCAGCAGCGAAGGCAGGCGGCCCTCGGCCGCGGCATCGATCTCCCCGTGGTTTTCACGCAATTCGGGCGCGATCCATGCGAGGCCAAGTATCGAGTAGATCTCTGCCTCATCGGCTCCCGCGACCTTCACCTCGTCGCTCAGCCGCACCAGTCCATATTCGTTGAGCGTCAGGCCCTGTTTGAGCGCCCGGTTGCGCAGAGCGACGTTGTGATCCTTGCTGCCGGTGAAGTACTGCATCGCGGCGCCGTAGCTTTCGTCGGGCAGCGTGCGGACGTCCACCTGCAAGCCCTCCACGCCGACTTTCGCGCTGGCCTTATTCACTCCCTTGGCCAGCACCTCATGCACACGATTCCATTTGGTGAAAGTTTCGAGCGCGGAGGTGCAATCGGGGCCGGTGACCAGCAGGTCGAGGTCGCCCACCGTTTCGCGGCCGCGGCGCAGGCTGCCGGCCGGCGTGACGCGCAGGCCTTGCAGCAGTTCGGTGATCTCCAGAGCGATGCGGCCGGCGAAATCGATGTGAAAGCGGCCCGCGCTCTGGCGGTACTGTGCGATGGAGCGCAGCACTTTCTCTTCGAGCTTGGCGCCCATGCGAGGCAGCGTCCGCAATTTCTGCTCCAGACAGATGCGCTCCAGATCGTCGATGGTGGAGACGCGGAAGTGCTCGAAAAGCAGGGCGATGCTCTTGGGGCCCAGGCCCTGAATCTTAAGCATCTCGAGCGCAGTGGGCGGATACTTTTCGAGCATCTGGTCTCGACGCTCGAACGACCCTCGCTCCACGATTTCGCCCAGCACGTGAGCGATGCCTTTGCCGATGCCCGGAATGTCGGTGAGTTTCTTCGAGGGGTCCTTGAGGATGTCGGCCATCCGTTCGGGGTAACCCTCAATCACGCTCACCGCGTTGCGATAGCTGCGAATGCGGAACGAATCCTCGGCCGCGATCTCCATCAGGTCGGCTGTTTCAGCGATCAACCTGGCGATTTCCTGATTCTCCATATGCTTTCTTATGATGGCACGCAATGCGTAAGATGGTAACGATGAGAAAACCATTCGCCGTCGTTCTGTTGGGCACGCTTGCCGGCTGCACAACTCCCAAGCCGTCGTTCGAAAAGCTGGTCTCCGATTTCGTCTACACGAGCATCGCGCTGTCACCCATTGGCGCGACCGCTACCGGCTACCACGTACACAACGGAGTGCCGCTCGACGAACTGCTGGACGACTACAGTCCCGATGCGATTGCCGGGCAGCGCAAGTTCTATCTCTCCTATCGCGAACTGATGAAGAAGGCGGTTGACCCCGCTCAGCTGAGCGCGGAGGAGAAAGCCGACTACGACATCATCTCCGACCAGATCGAGGCAGGGCTGCTGGAGCTCGATACGCTGCAGAGTTATCGCCATAATCCAACGTTCTACGTGGAAGCGATCGGCAATGCGTTGTTCAGTCCGTATGTGCTGGAGTATGCGCCCAAGGAGCAGCGGTTCAAGCACATCATGGCGCGGTTGAAACGCATGCCGAACTTCTTCGAACAGGCCAAGCAGCAGTTGGTTGATGCGCCGGAGATCTGGAACAAGACGGCGCAGGAAGAGAACGAAGGCAACATCGGGATCATCGATAAAGAGATCCGCAGTGGCGTGCCGAAGGGCATGGAAAAGGAGTACGACGCGGTTGCCGGGCCGGCGCTCATCGCACTGCGCGAGTTCAATACATTCCTGGCGAATGACCTTTCGAAGAAAACCTCCGACTGGCGCCTCGGCGCGGAAAAGTACGCGAAGAAATTTCGATACGGTGTGGGAACGGATCTGAAGCCCGAAGAGGCGCTTGCCGCCGCTGAAGTCGAGTTGCAGGCTGTGCGCAAAGAGATGGAGACGCTGGCCAAAGGCGACGTCAAAAAGCGACTGGCCGAAATTGCAACGCATCACTCCACGCCGGAAAGCTACTTCGATGACGCACGCCGCGATCTGGAAGAGACCCGCAATTTCGTAAAGGCGAAAAAGTTGATGCCGCTGCCGGAGCGCGACAACCTGAAGGTGATCCCGACTCCTGAATTCATGCGCGGCATCTATTCGGTGGGTGGCTTCAATCCGGCGCCGGCATTGCAGCCGGAGTTGGGGGCGTTTTACTGGCTGACTCCGATTCCCAAGGAGTGGAAGAAGGAGCGCGTTGAGTCGAAACTGCGCGAGTACAATCAGTACGGCCTGAAGATCCTCACCATTCACGAAGCGATGCCCGGCCACTATGTGCAGTTCGAATACGCGAACGCAGTGGAACCGAAGCCGCGGCGCCTGCTGCGGTCGGTGTTTGCCAATGGCGCCTATGTGGAGGGCTGGGCGGTCTATGCGACGCAGGCGATGCTGGAGGCCGGCTATCTCGACAACAATCCCGATCTGCGCATGACGTTTCTGAAGCAGCAGCTGCGCATGATCGCCAATACGATTCTCGACATCCGGCTGCAGACCAAGGGCATGACGGAGAAGGAAGCGATCGACCTGATGATCAACGATACGTATCAGGAGACCGAAGAGGCCACCGGCAAATACAAGCGGGCGCAGCTGTCGTCCTGCCAGTTGCCGACCTACTACATCGGCTGGCGCGACTGGCGGCGCCTCCAGGCGCAGGTGCGGCAGATGGAAGGCGACAAGTTCGATCTCGGCAAGTTCCACGAACGGGCGTTGAAAGCGAGTGCGATTCCGCTGCCGGTGCTCGCTCCACTGATGACCGGCAAACCGCTGGCGAAGTAGTTCGTTATATCATGGCGTCTATGTCTGCCATGAATCGCCGCCATTTTCTGCAGGGCCTCGCCGCCGCTGCGCCGATGTTTGGGCAAGCGTCTGCCTCGAAGACGCAGCATCTGCTCTATGCCGCAAGCCCCGGCATCCGTAACTACGAAGAGTACGGCGGCACGGGTGTGGTTGTCTTCGATATCGAGGACAACTACAAGTGCATCCGCCGCATCCCGACCTGGGAAGTCCCCGCGCTGCAAAAGCCGGAGAACGTGAAAGGCATTGTCGCCAGCGCGAAAAGCGGGCATGTGTTCGTATCGTCGCTGAACCACATGGTTGCGATTGATGCGATCTCCGGTAAGCGCATCTGGGAGAAGACCTACGAAGGCGGCTGCGACCGCATGGCGATCTCGCCGGACGGCAAAACCATGTACGTGCCGCAGTTGGAGGGTCCGCTATGGCACGTGGTAAACGCCGCCAACGGCAACGTGATTACGAAGGTCGAGACCAAGTCGGCTTCGCACAACACGGTGTATTCGGCTGACGGGAAGTCCGTGTACATGGCCGGCTTGAAGTCTCCGCTGCTTTCGATTGCCGATCCGAAGACGCACAAAGTGGTGAAGACGGTGGGGCCGTTCGCAAACGTGATCCGTCCGTTCACGGTGAACGGCAGCAACACGCTGTGCTTCGTGAATATCAACGAACTGCTGGGCTTTGAGGTCGGCGATATTCGAACTGGTAAGAAACTGCACCGGGTGGAGGTCGCCGGCTTCCAGAAAGGACCGGTGAAGCGCCATGGCTGCCCGAGTCACGGTATCGGGCTCACGGCGGACGAGAAAGAGCTGTGGGTATGCGACGGGGCCAATAGTCATCTGCACATCTTTGACGCCACGGTGATGCCTCCCAAGCAGACAGTGAGCATTCCAGTGCGTGACTCACCGGGCTGGATCAGTTTCAGTATTGACGGCAAGATCGCGTATTCGTCGACGGGCGAGATGATCGATGTTGCAACCAAGAAGATCGTCGCGTCATTGAAGGATGAGACCGGCCGCGACTTCCATAGCGAGAAGATGCTCGATCTTGTGATCGCCAAGGGCAAGGTGACGAAGGCCGGGAATCAGTTCGGCATCGGCGCCAAGGTGTAATCATGCGATGGTTGGCCTGGGGTGAAATCGTGGCGCGGACATTGATGTCTGCCGCGTCGAGATTCTGCTCGACGTTGTGTCGTCAACACCAAGCCAGACCTCGTCACGAATGTCGAGGCGGCACGCAAAATGCGTGCGCTACGAAACTGCGAAAACTATGTGGCATTGGGCTGGCGGCGTCGATTTCCATGGCGGCGGAGAAGAACGCCGCGTTCTTCGATAAGCGCGTTGCGCCGATCCTGACGCGGCGCTGCCTGGGCTGCCACAACAACGAACTCAATGACGGGAACGTTTCGTTTCTCGATCGCGGCAGTTTGCTGAAGGGTGGTCCGCATGGTCCGGCGGTGGTTCCGGGCAAGCCGGAGAGCAGCGTGCTGATTCAGGCCATCCAACACACAGGTGACGTTCGCATGCCGCCGGGGCCGAAGCTCACGGCGCGCGAGATCTCCATCCTCACGGAATGGGTCTCGCGCGGTGCCGAATGGGGGCGTAAGCTGCGGTGAGCTACCGCACCATGAATTTTTCGTAGCGCCGGATGGAGTTGTTCGCCGAATCCTGGGCGGTCAATTCCGCGAAGTATTCACCGGGTTCGAGTTTATCCACCAGGAGCTTGAGTCCGAGCGGGATGAGCGAATTACCGGGATTGATGGCAGCCCGCATCGCTCCTGAATCCAATTTCACAGTCTTGCTCTTGCCGTCAATGATGCGCAACTGGATGCCGACCGTGAAGTCCTTGGGCGGATCGATGACTCCCAGCAGGTCGTCGTAAAGCTGCGCGTAAAGTGCAATGTTTTCGGTCTTCTTAAACGTGTTCAGGCCGGTCGGCGTGAAGATCACTCCGTTTGCAACCAGTGGCGTCTTGTCTTCCACCAATGTCGTGTCCATGGTGTTCTCCGCCGGATTGATCTTGTGGAACGACCTGCTGAAGGCGATGCCGCTCATTCGGAACGGTGACTTCTCCAGCTTGTCGACATTGAGCGGGATGGCGAGCCGGCCGAACTCTTTGCCGGAGCTGTACACCACTTTCAACTCATACTTGCCGACCGCGAGTTCGAAGTCCTTCTCGTAGTGGAGCAGCGGCTCCTCCTGGAAGGTCTCCATCAGTTTCTTGGTTTCGAAGTTGATCTTGATGGCGTCGCTGAAACGGGCGCCCACCGCGCCATCGGGAGTATAGGCAATGCCCAGGATGTTGAGCACGGCCTGATACTTGCCCTTCACCTTTTCGAACTTGATCGCTTCCGAGGGGATCTCCATCGCCACTGTGGCGCGCGCTGTATCGGGCGACGTGTAGAAGAACGGCGCCATCATTGACGCACCCTGAACTCCGGGAGCCGTGCTCTTGATCAGCGTCTCCATATTCTTTTCCGTTGGATTGCCGGCGAGCACGTCCTGCGACTTCACGTTGCAGTAGCCGGTGCGCGCGCGGACGGTGGTGCCGCTCTTATCGACTTTCACTTTCAGAACGTGGCAGCTGCCGTCTTTCGAATCAGGCGGTGTGTAGCCGAGCATGTAGAATTCGTTCTGTTCCTTGCCGATCTTTTCCAGACCGCCGAGCAGGTCGTTGGTGTTCACAATCACAAAGCCGCCGGTGCCTTCGGCCAGCATGTACAACGGCTGCTGATTCGTGGAGGCGGTATCAGGGAAGCGCGGCACGATGGAGCGCGCGTTGCGGTTGTTCATCGGATTGCGGTTGTTATTCAGATTCGGCGAAGTGTCACCGCCGCCGTTGTTGCGCGCGCCAGTGCCGTTGTTGGGCATGCCGTTGTTGGCCCGTCCATTACTGTTGCCGGTATTGCCGAAGTTGGGGGACGATGCGCGGCCACCACCGCTGTTTCCGCCCGTGTTGCCTCCGGGGTTGCCGCCGACCGACGGGCCGCTGGCCCTTCCGCCGCCCGGACTGCTGCTCCCTCCGGTGCTGCCGCTGGAACCGCCGGTTGGCGCGGGTGGTGCTGCGGGGCGCTGAAAGAACGACGTGCCAAACGTGGAGCCGCCCAGAAAAGAGTTCCCCATGGAGGAGCCGCTATACGACGCCAGTTGGAACGGACTGCGCCGGCCCGAGTCACCCATCGGCGTGGCGATCAGGCCGCGCACGTCGATCGGATAGACCGCGATGTTCGACTTGTTGCAGGCGTCGATCAGGTTCGTCAGTTCCTGCATGTTCTCGCTGTTCAGCCGGAAGCCGCCTGTGAACAGGATGAGGCTCTTGCGCCCCGGGACATCAGCCAGATTCTTGGCCAGGCTGCGCAGGGCGAGGATGCCGCTGGTGATGCCGAACTGGCGCTCGGCGCGGCTCAGGTTCGGGCCGCCGGCAGAGGGCGTGACAGACGTAGTGGAAAACTTGGTGCCGCTGACGATCTGCTGCAACCGGCCGACATCGTCAGTGAAGTTCTGGTCAATGCGCAGCATGCCCGTGAAATTGGCGATCGCCATCAGCCGGTTCGGGCCTGCGTTGGCGGCAATGAACTTCGCCGCGGCATCGCGGGCCTGGCGCTGCTGGCCGAAGTCCATCGACGAATTGTCGAAGAACAGCACCATATATTTCGGCTTGGCCTTGGTGGGAGAATCGGGATCGGCTTCAAACGAGAAGCTGGTGATCTCCTGATTCTTGTTATCTTCGAGGACCTTGAAATCCTTGGACGTGAGGCCGCGCACGTAGTGGCCCTTCTTATCCGTGACAACGGCGTCGACCAGGACCATCCGCGTCTCCGCTCTGATGACAACGCCCGTAGAGGCCGGTGTGGTTTCCTGTGCGTGCGCCAGGGCTGCGCAAGCCAGCGCGGCCTGGGCCCAGATCATTGAGCGTCGAAATTGCATGATATTTCCCCTGCTACGGAATTTCTACCGAACCATTTTGCGCGGCCATCTGCTGTCCTTCCGTATCGCGGACAACCAGCCGGATGACATAGCCGCCTGTTTTTACGTCGAAGGTGTTACGCACCAGAATGCCGCCTGCCAGTTTCTTTTCGAGCGTGCCATCGAGCAGCTTCATCTCGATCTTCTTCTCGACACCTTTTATGTAATTGCCATTGCGGTCAAATAGGCCGCAGACCAACGTCAGATCATTGTGACTCCGGCCATCGGCTTTGCGGAACTGAAGCTTCTTCACGTCCACGCGGGCGATGACGGCCAGCTTCGCATCGAACTGGCTCGACTTGAAAAATTGCGTATAGAGTTCCACCGGAATGTCGCGCATCGGTTCGCGGGAAAAGAGCGCTTCTTCGATTTCCCGCTTCGCCTCTTCGATGGCGTTTTCCTGGTGCTTGGGTGCGTAGAATCCGCGGCGGGCCTGAATAGCGAGTCCCTTCTGGCCTTTCACCGTGACCTTCAGCGCATGGAAGGTGCCGTCGGGCTTGAGGTTCATGGGCGAGAAGCCCAGCAGATACACATATTCAGGTGCCGCTGCGGTTTGCTTGAAGCCTTCGTTGAGGTCGTTGCTGTTGTGGAAGAAGGTGCCGCTGGTGCCGTAGGCGATCTCCGCCAGAATGTCGCTGTTGGCCGTGGCCGCTTCGCGTTCGTACTGGAGTTTCGTGCTGGAGGCCTGGAGGTCGAGCGTGCGCTGGCTGGCGTCCATCACAGTGCCATCGGTGTAGAGTCCGCGCGCGTCCAGGGTGCTGATGACGACTCCGGCGCGAATGGCGGAGTCGATCACTTCGGTGACTTCCGTGTGCAGGTTCGGAGCGATAAAGCCGGGCGAGACCAGCACCAGCGCGCGCTGGCCGGGCATGGCAGTCAGGCGCCGCACTGTGTTGCGCAGAATCTCCAGCGAGAAGCGCGACTCCTGTTCGCCGATGTTGAGCATCCGCATGGCCGCGCTTTGCGCCATGGACTGGGCGGTGGAGCGCTGCGAGGCATCGAGGTTCATGCAGGCCATGGTTTCGCGTGTTGCCGTATCGAGCGCCATCGTGTCGTTCTTGTTCTGTATCAGGTCCGCCATGTAATAAGTGAGCGGCGGACAATCATTGCCAAGCGCGTGTGACATGTACGGCTGAATCTTATTGAGGGCTGTGTTCAGCTCTTCTTTGTCGTCAGTGAAGTCAGTGGAGAAGCGCCCGGAGGAGGTATAGATTGCGGCGCGATCGGTCTGGCGCAGCGAGGCTTCGAGGTGCTTTGCGGCGGCGATGCGCGATTGCGCGAGGTTGCCGAAGCTGAGGTGGACATCGTCAAAGACGTAGGCCGTGAAGCGGTCGGCGATGGCGGGCGGCTGTTTTTGGCCGGGAGTGATTTGATCGGGCGCGGCGATCTGCGTGTTTTCGATCACGACTTTGGGCTTGCTGCCGGCCTTCTCCACGGAGAACTTGCTGATGAATTGCAGCTTGCCTTTTTCGTAGAGTTGAAAGTCGTCTTTGGTGAGTGTGCCGATGGCTTTGCCGCGTCCGTCGCGCACCACCACGGGCACGAGCACGAGGTTCACTTTGGTGCGGAACGTCGGCGGAGTATCTTTGGTGACGACTTCAGTGGTGCTCTGTGAAGCGACGGGAACTGCGGGCTGTTGCGCTAAGAGCGCAAGGGCAAACAGCGCTGGTCCGAAAGATCGGGCGAGAGGCGGCATTATCGACTTCCCAGTATATCGATAATGGAGGCTGATGGTTACTCAGCGACGGGCGAGGTGCTTTCTCCTGCGGTGAATCGCCATCGCCGCGAGCATCAAGAGAGTTCCGGCCGCTGTCCCGGGCTCCGGAGTGGCGGAGCTGATTTCCGTCACCGTACCTAATGCAAAATCCTGCACAAAGAGGGAATTCTGATCGGCAAACAGGCCAATCGGTAAACCACCGCCAGGAGTGCCGCTTTCAAAAAAGTGCAGATATTTGCCGGTGCCGAAATCGTAGTAGACCAGGGCGTTCTCCTCATTGGAAACTCCGGTGGAGCCCTTGCCGGCGAATCCCACGAAGATTCCGTTATTGAAGCCGGTAGGGAAGTTTGAAGGGGCGAAGGCCATCTGTACCGGGCCTTCGCTTTCCTGTCCGAGTAAGGTGCCGTTCGGCAGCGGTTGGAATGTGGCAATGGGCTGTACGCACCCGCTGCCGATGGCGGCGCCGGTGCGGTATTGGATATAGCAGTTGGGATAGCCGAAATTGACTACGGAAGTGCCAAGCGCAGCCGCGGATATCTTGTTCAATTCATCGGCCTGCGGTGGCTCATCCCCGTCAACTCCGGGACCATCCATGGCGTTGTCCACAAAATAGAAGTCCCCTGTGCCGGGTTGGAACCCCATCCCGACCACGTTCCGGATACCGTTGGCGACCTTCGTCAGGTTCGAGGCGCTCACCGTTGAACCGTTCATTTGCAGCCGCACCATGTAGAGAGAATCGCCGTCCAGCGTGCCGGACAGGAGCCCGCTCATGGCGACAGCGTCAGTGGACGTTTGTGCATCGTACTGTGAGCCGACGTTGAACACAACATCATAAGCTCCTGGCTGCCCTTGTACCGGACGCACAGCGACCCCCATTTGCGGATGCTCCCAGTTGGCAGGAAACGTAAGGTTCAGACTGCCAATCGCGTTGAGCGGGTCTGCGGGATTTGCACCGGGTTGCAGAATGGTGATGGCCTGGTTGGGGCTTTTATTGGATGTTCCCGCCACAACGTAGTCGCCTGCCTTTACCAGCCCGGTAACGGCTCCTCCCCCGATTTGCGTATAGGCTACTGAGCCGGGGCCGTCAGCGACGCCGTTATGGTCACTGTCCACAAAACGAATCAGGTTCGCATTCCCGGAGATGGAAATTGCCCCCACAAGCAAACTCCCGTCGGCGAGGTGGGTGGCGCCAAGCGGGTTTTGCAATCCCGCCGTGAATGTGGATACGGAGAACAGGTTGGGGTCAACCGCATTGGTATTGATGACCGAGGCTGGGAAGCAAATCCCGGACTGGAACAGGAACAGTAATAATCCACCGCTTGCGATTGCTTTGAACATCGGTTTCCTCCTGACTAATCTCTCTTCACTGCCCACTTGAAGGCGCGGACCAGCAGGTCCTGGTAGACCGGGTCGTTCCAGGTGTCCATGCCGTGGCCGAGCGAAGTGCCAAAGACGCGCGAACCATTATAGTCATTTGTCCAGATGATGGGGTAACTTGCCTTCGGATCGTCGGGGCTCACGGCGGAGGCGAGCGACTTGGAGTTGGGCCAGAACTTTTCGATGACGTAGAGCTCGTCAACGGGGGTCTTGTAGCCGGCGGGGATGCCCTTGACGATGTTCGATGCCGCGTCGTCAATGTTCACCGTAATGATGTGGGCCTTGGTGTGGTGCTTCGATGTCGCGCCGATGAGCTCGCGCCAGTCATCGATGGTGGAGGTGCGATAGGAGTGGAGCGAGCAGTGGATGAAGATGGCGGCCGTGCCGTTCTTGTGTCCGGCGGCGATCCGGCGGAGCATCTCCGGGTCATTGGTATCGGCGTGGCATTCGTTGTGGACCACGATGTCGAAGCCCTTGGACCAGTTGGGCGTGTCGTAGAGCGCGACTCTGCCGCGGGTTCCGGTGCCGCCTTCGATGAGCACGGTCCAATCGACGGGCAGGACCTTGGAGACTTTGTCGATGAGGATTTTGTCCTGCGTGCTGTAGTCGTGGCAGCAGCCGCCGCTGATGAGGAGGGCGCGGATGCGCTTCTGGGGGGCGCTGGCCGGCTGTTGGCCGAATTGAGGTATGGCCATTGCCAGAAGGGCGAGTAATGCAAGTGGGAATCTATTCACGGGGTCACCTCCACGGGTCCGTTCTTACCGGGCCATTATGTCACATGGGTGGGGAGGGGAAGCAATTGGACAAGTGGTAAAGACAATGGTGCGCCCGGAGAGACTCGAACTCCCTACCTACTGGTTCGAAGCCAGTCGCTCTATCCAGATGAGCTACGGGCGCACAGGCCAATACTAGATTGATACCATAAAACTAATGTCGCGTGCCGGGAAGTCCACCCATGAAGTCGAAGTCAAGATCCGGATCTCTGATCCTGCCTCCATCCGAAAACTGCTGCGCCGGAATGGCTACCTCGTCATCAAGCGCCGGGTCTTCGAAGCCAACACCGTATTCGACACTCCCGACGGCGCCCTTCGCACCTCCCGCCAGCTGCTGCGCGTGCGGCGTGCCGGGTCAGAACGCCTGTTGACCTACAAAGGCAAGCCGATCGCCGGCAAGCACAAGACGCGCGAGGAGATCGAGGTCAACCTCTCCGATACCGAGGTCTTCGCCAGCATTCTGGAGCGGCTTGGCTTCAAGCCCAGCTTCCGTTATGAGAAGTTTCGTACGGAATTCGCAATCCCAAATACATCCGGCCTGATTCTCCTGGACGAGACCCCCGTCGGCGATTTCCTGGAGTTGGAGGGCACACCTGCGTGGATCGATCGTACTGCCCGCAAACTAGGGTACAGTGACCAGGACTATATTACCTCCAGCTATGCCAGTCTGTACTTTACTGACTGCTCAGCACGGGGTGTTGCCCCTACCCACATGGTATTTCCTACCACCAGGCGTTAAGGCAAACCCCTGGAAACCCGTCAATTGTTACCTACTACCGACGATTTCTCTTGTTGACCGTTAATGAGAGTCCTATACTTACCATATAGCCTCGGTCTACCCATTATGATTGCTGGAACCGTAATTATCGCAATCTCGCTTTTGCTCTTTGCCTATTGGTTTCGCTATACCTGCAAGCTCATGTTGAGCGCACATCCCGCCAAGGATATGACAGGTAAGATCGCCGAAGCCAACAAGCTCAAGTTCCGTACGGTACAATCGCAGTTGAACGGCAGCGCCGCCCTGGCCCTGCCTGATCTGGACAAGCTGTTCCAATCCTTGAATCGCGATCACCGCGTCATCACCTATCTCATGAAGTACGGCGCGCGATACCGTGTGGAAGGGGAGCACGTGGAGTGCCTCATCCTCAAAGTGGACTACTGGCTGATGAAGGCCATCTATCTGGTGACGCGCAACCGCTACACCAGCCACGCGCACAAGGCCCTTCGGGAGATGGCCCGGGTGCTCAATTACCTCACCAACTCCATGGGTTCGGCGATGAACGGCGAGGCCTCGCCAGCGCCTCTGCACGAGTAAAAAAATGGCACCTCTAGAGTACTGCCCGATTCGCATAGAATATAGTTGTGCGAACTGATGCTCAACTCTCCGAAGCCGTAGAACGGCTAGACCGCGTCCGAAAGGAAATCGGCAAAATCATCGTTGGACAAGGCGATGTGGTGGATGGCGTTTTAATCTGCCTACTCTCCGGCGGCCACGTGCTGCTGGAAGGCGTTCCCGGACTTGGCAAGACCACCCTGTTGCGGACTCTTTCCCGCGTTCTCCATCTGAAGTATTCGCGCATCCAGTTCACGCCTGACCTGATGCCGGGAGACATCGTCGGCAGCATGATGATGGAAGACGATAAAAACGGCGGCAAGACGCTGCGCTTCCAGCGCGGCCCGATCTTCGCCAATCTTGTCCTGGCCGACGAAATCAACCGCGCCACGCCGAAGACGCAATCGGCGCTGCTCGAAGCGATGCAGGAGCGCACGGTTACCAGCGGCACGGTGACGCACGAACTGGAGACGCCATTCCTGGTAATGGCGACGCAGAACCCGATCGAAATGGAAGGCACCTATCCGCTGCCCGAAGCGCAGCTGGACCGCTTTCTGATGAAGATCATCGTGAACTATCCGTCGCGCGAGGAGTTGAGCCGCATCGTCGATCTGACGGTGGCGAAGTCCGAAGCCGAGGTCTCGCAAATACTCGATCGCGATGAGATCCTGCAGTTGCGCAAAGTCTGCCGACAGGTATTGATTGCGCCGCACGTGCAGGAGTTCGCCGTGGACCTGGTGATGGCCACGCAGCCGGCGACGAAGTTCGCCCATGCGCTCACCACCAAGTACATCCGCTACGGCAGTTCGCCGCGCGGCGCGCAGGCCCTGGTGGAATGCGGCCGCGTGCATGCCCTGATGCGTGGGCGCTTTCACCTGTCGGTGGAAGACATCCTGCACGTGGCCGGCGCCGTCCTGCGCCACCGCATCATTCTGAACTTCGACGCGCACGCCGACGGGCAGACGCCGGAGACCATCCTGCAAGCCATCCTC
>Ga0118677_10000776_pt1 | contig 69366 bp, 62 predicted proteins | sample AliMusrvi5mmetaG_FD_86154 | JGI IMG/M metagenome (GOLD analysis project Ga0118677, IMG submission 86154) | reverse complement strand
AGCGTATGCAGTTGGCGGCGCTGTTGACGTCCACGCCGCGCGCATACTTCACCGGTTTGCCCATGTCCAGGGTCTCGGTCAGGGCCAGTTCATCACCATGCTTTTGAATCAAATCGGCAAAGCGGATCATGACGCGCTTGCGCTGCGCCGGTGCCATGCCGCTCCAACGTTTGTCTTCAAAGGCGGCACGCGCAGCGGTCACGGCGACGTCGATATCGGCCGCACCACAACGCGCCACCTGGGTCAGCACGCGGCCGTCCACCGGCGAGATGCAGTCGAATAACTGGCCGTCTTTGGCTGCTACGCGCTTGCCGTTGATCAGGGCGCGACCGTCGTATTCAATGTCTTGTGGGGGTTGAGCTGGCTTCATATCATCCTCTGTTTGTCATGAGCTGCATGGGTAAGGCGAAAGGCCTTGGCCTTGCATTGGGTTGATGCATTTTGCCCTGCCCATGGCCTGAAGACAGGGCCATTTGGCTCAAGCCCGAGGCTCCATTATTTGCGCCTTCCGGCGATCGCAAGCGCCGAAAAAAAACGCCCCGAAGGGCGCTGTTTTGCATCCGATGTTAGCGGATCAGAAGTTGACCAATGCCTGCAAGGCAAAGATATTGTTGGTGGTGCTCATGTTGCCGCTGTTGTAGTCATAAAAAGCGGCGGTCGATGCAAAGTCGCGGCGGAACTCGCCACGCAAGGATGCATTTTGCGTCAGGTGATAGGTCGCAGAAAAAGCCAGGGCGGCGCGGTTGGTGCCGGTTTGACCGGTCGGATCGCTTGCATCCGGGCCGAATCCGTTGACTGCGTCGCCGGTATTGGTTCCACCGTGATTCAACTGATTCAGTGTGAATATGCCACCGCCATTGGTCTGGTTGTTGAGGTAGTCCAGACGGGTGGCCAGCGTCCAACGTGGGTCAACCTTCTCGGACAACAGTAGTGACATGCCATACCAGCGCGAATCCTGCGTATTACCGCTGGCGTCCAGGCTGTAGGCACCATTTTGCTGCGTGCCATAGGTGAACTGCAGGTTGCCGCTAAAGGTTCCGCGCGTGAAATTGCCGTCGATTTCAAACGAATTGACGGTACCGAAACCAACCAAAGGTGTGGGCATATTTGGCAGCAGATAACCGGTGAATTCGACGCCCCAGAACTCCTCTTGCGTATAGGCCGCGTTGTAGATAAAGCCAGCATTGTTGTTAGACTGCCCCCCTGTTCCTGTGAGGCTCGCTGCCGTGTCGCCCCGGGAACTGTTGACATTCGCAACAAACAGCTTGGTCTCCCAGGGGCCGCGCACCATATCCAGGCCCACCCCGGTGTAGAAATACGCGCCCGTGAAATCCCATAACAGGTTGTGCGTCACAAAGTTGGTCGCGTAGGTGGGGTACAGCTGATTCGAAGTGATATTGTTTTCACCGACATAGGTCGGATACCAGGGCTCATAACCCGACACATCCGGCATCTGGCCCACCATCAGCCGAGTGCTGGCGCCATTGATGGGGATGGAGGCGGAGGCTTCCTGAATAATGGAGCCATTGGTGCTAGCTGAAAATGCGCCGCCAGCACTCTTGGTCGGCATCAGGGTCAGGTGGAACTTGGTGCCACCTTCCATTTCCTTTTGCAGATCGAGGTAGGCCACGCCGAACATGGAGTCGTCATAGGAGGTGGCTGCGGGCGTATTGCCAAACGAAAATCCGGATGAGTTCTTGTTCTGGTTCCAGATATACACAGGGTCAATGCCGCCGCTGATGCGCAGGCCCTTCATGCCGTTGCTGCTGGACACGTCGTCGGCGGCCTCGACCTTGGTCTTGATGCGATTGAACTCTTCCAGTTCCACCGCGGGGGGTGCTTCGGCCACGGTGGGCGCAGCAGCCTTTCCCCTGATCAGGTCCTGGAGTTCCTTGACCTGCGCCTTCAGGATCTCGATTTCACTTTGCAACTGCGCGCTGCTTTGCGCGCTGGCAAGGAATGGAAAAGCCAACGCCATCGCAACCACCGTGTCTCTCAATTTCATATCAAGTCCTCCAAGTTAAAAACCAATGAATCATGCTGGCAAGGCTTCCATCGCCACGCCTTCCCGATAGGCTGCGGCCTGCTCGGCGGCGCGCCTGCGTTCCTGGCGGCTCATCCAAAGGCTTCCGGCCAGGACGCCTACCGATACCACCGCCACCGTGATCGTAGCAATCACGTTGATGGTGGGATTCAGGCCCAGGCGAGCCCGCGACAGGATGATGATGGGCAAGGTGGTGGAGCCCGGGCCAGACAAAAAGGCCGTGGCCACCACATCGTCCAGCGAAATCGTGAAGGTCAGCAACCAGGACGAGGCCAGGGATTGCACGATCATGGGAAAGGTCACCAGCCTGAACACTTGGAACGGGCGGCAACCCAGATCCATGGCGGCCTCTTCCAGTGACTTGTCCATTTCCATCAGACGCGACTGGATGACCACCGCCGCATAGGCCATGCCGACCGAGGTGTGGCCAGCCCAGATGGTGAACAGGCCGCGGTCAGGCGCGCCGAACACGCGCTGGCACATCACAAAAAACAAGAGCAGCGACAGCCCGGTAATCACTTCGGGCACCACCAGCGGCGCGTTGATATGCGCGATAAAGGAGGTGCGGCCGACAAACTTCTTGTACTTGACCATGGCAAAGGCAGCCAGCATGCCCAGGACCACCGAGCTGCTGGCCGACAGCAGCGCAATTTTCAGCGACAGCTTGAGTCCGTCAATCACCTCGGTGTCGTGCGCAATCAGCCCATACCATTTGAAGGTGAAGCCGCCCCACAGCGTCACCATCTTGGAGTCGTTAAAAGAAAACGCGATCAGGGTGAAGATCGGCAGATACAGAAACAGATAGCCCAGGGTGAGCCAGATTTTTCCGATGCGGCTGTCCATGCTTTACGCTCCCTTGACAGCGCCGTCTTGGGCCTGGTATTTGTTGAAGATCACCAGGGGCAGCAGAATCAGCAACACCATGCTGACGGCCACGGCAGAGGCCATGGCCCAGTCGTTGTTGCTGAAGAACTCGTCCCACAGCACGCGGCCAATCATCAAGGTGCTGGGGCCGCCCAACAATTCCGGAATCACATATTCGCCGACGCTGGGAATAAAAACCAGCATGGAGCCCGCAATGATGCCGTTCTTGGACAGCGGCACGGTAATCAGCCAGAAGGTTTTGAAGGGCGTGGCGCCCAGGTCCTTGGCGGCTTCCAGCAGGCGCAAATCCATTTTTGCCAGGTTGGCGTAGAGCGGCAAAATCATGAACGGCAAATAGGTGTAGACCATGCCCAGCATCATGGAAAAACTGGTGTGCATCATCTTGATCGGTTCATCAATCAGGTGCAGGCCCATCATGAGGTTGCTGAACACGCCGTTGTCATCGAGCAGGCCCTTCCAGGCATAAACGCGCAACAGGTACGACGTCCAGAACGGCAGCGACACCAGCATCAGCAGGGCCGGCCTGGCGTTGGCCGGTGAGCGCGCCATGAAATAGGCGAAGGGATAACCGATGGCCAGACAGATCAGCGTGTTGATGGCAGCAAACTTCAGCGACGAGATATAGGTCTCAATGTAGAGCGGGTCTGAGGTTAAAAAGAGATAGTTGGAGAGCTTGATCTTGAACGTCAACATGCCATCGGCATAGCTGCTCAGATCCATGATATGGACGCCGTCCATTTCGGTAATGCTCAAGCGCAACACCACCAAAAACGGAATGGTGAACAACAGGATCAGGAACACATAGGGGATGCCGATCACAGCCAAACGACCCCAGTTGAGTCGACGCAGGCTAGCCAGCATTTTTATCGGCTGCAGCATGTTCATGGCTCAGGAGCTCAGAACCACCAGCGAGTCGGGCGCGAAGCTGGCATAAGCCTCCTCGCCGTCGCTGAGCAATTCGATGTGTCGGTGCTGGTGGGTGATCTGGATTTGCAGCCTTCGGCCACCGGCCAGCGTCATGCGGTACAGCGAAAAACTGCCAAAATAACCGCTGTCGCTGATGATGCCCTTGAAGCAATTTTGCGATGTGTCCGCGGGCGGGGTGCGCGACAAATTGATTTTTTCGGGCCGCACGGCAACCGTCAGGTCCATGCCCTGGGTGCCGGTGATGCCGTGGTCCAGATAGAAGCGGCCGTGCTCAGAGGCCACCACACAATGGTCCGACTCATCTTCCACCAGCTTGCCGTCAAACAGATTGACATTGCCAATGAAGTCGGCCACAAACTTGCAGCTCGGCGTTTCATAAATTTCGTGTGGCTTGCCCACCTGCATAAAGCGTCCGGAACTCATCACCGCGATGCGGTCGGCCATGGTCATGGCCTCTTCCTGGTCGTGCGTCACCAGCACGCAGGTCACGCCCACCTTCTTGATGATGTTGTGCAGTTCAAACTGGGTTTGCTCGCGCAGCTTGCGGTCCAGTGCGCCCAGCGGCTCGTCGAGCAAGAGCAGCTTGGGGCTCTTGGCCAGGCAGCGTGCCAGTGCCACGCGCTGCTGCTGGCCGCCGGACAACTGGTGGGGCTTGCGCTTGGCATAGGGCTTGAGCTGCACGATGTTGAGCATGGACTCGACCCGGTCGCCAATTTCCTTGGTGGGCATGCCTTCGCGCTTGAGTCCAAAGGCCACGTTTTCCCAGACCGTCAGGTGCGGGAACAAGGCATAGGACTGAAACATCATGTTGATCGGCCGCTCATACGGCGGCATGCTGGCAATGTCCACGCCATCGAGCTCAATCGTGCCCGTCGTCGGTGTCTCAAAGCCTGCCAACATGCGCAGCAGGGTCGATTTGCCGCAGCCGGAGGAACCCAGCAGGGCAAAGATTTCACCCTTGGCAATATCCACCGACACCTCGTCCACCGCAGCCACGTCATCAAAACGCTTGATCAGCCGGTCTATGTGGACAAAGCGCTGGTCTGCAGACTTGACAAGCATCGGATGGGATGGATTCGCCATGTCAGAGACCGGTCTTGAAGCTCGTGTACAAGCGCGTGCGAACGCGTCGGATGTCGTTGTTCACCGCGTCCGGTGGCACCATCTTGGCCAGGTCTTCCTTGCCCAGGAAAACGGTCTTGTCGTTGAGCGTTTCCGCCGCAATGAACTTGGCAGAGGAAGGTATGGGGTTGGCGTAGTGCACCTTGTTCACCATGGCGGCATTGACCTCGGGCCGGTAGATGTAGCTCATCCATTTGTAGGCATTTTGCACATGGGTGGCATCGGCGGGAATGGCCATGGTGTCAAAGAACAGCACAGCTCCGGTTTTGGGAATCAGGGTTTCCACAAGCACGCCATTTTTGGCCTCCTTGGCACGCGACTTGGCAATGCCTATGTCGCCGCTCCAGCCCACCACCAGGCACAGCGAACCGCTGGCCAGGTCGTTGATGTATCCGGAGGATGAAAACAGCGAGATATAGGGGCGAATGGTCTTCAGCATAGCGGCCGCTTCCTGGTAGTCGGCCGGGCTTTTACTGTAGGGCGGCTTGCCCAGGTAGCGCAGGGCGGCGGGAAAAATTTCATCACCCGAGTCCAGCACCGAGATGCCGCAGGACTTGGCCTTGCTGGCGTATTCCGGTTTGAAGATCAGGTCCCAGGCATTTTCCGGCATCGGCAGATTGCCCAGCGCGGCCTTGAGCTTGTTGACGTTGATGCCCACCGTGGTGACGCCCCAAAGCCAGGGCGCCAGGTACTGGTTGCCCGGGTCCATTTTCTTCAACTGGTCCATGACGAAGGGATCCAGATTGCCGTAGGTCGTGATCTTGCTCTTGTCGAGCTTCATCAGCAGACCACCCTCGCCCTGCACCTTGCCCCAGTTGGAGGAAGGCACAACGATGTCGTAACCGGTTTTTCCGGCCACCATTTTGGCGTGCAAGGTCTCATTGCTGTCAAAGGTGTCGTAGCGCACTTTGATGCCGGTCTCTTTCTCAAAATTGGCAATCGTGTCTTCGGCAATGTAGTCCGACCAATTGTAAATATTCAGCACTTTTTCTTCGTCGGCCAAGGCAGCCGTTGCAACAAAGGTCATCAGACCCGCAACTGCCATCCCGCCTAGGAGCCTGCTCACCCATTTAAGACTGGAAAGATTCAACAATTTATTCTCCTGAAAGGTATGTTGCTTTGAAAAAGATGCACCATGGTAATGCTGCGCGGACCCAAAAGGACTACATGCAATCCCTATGCCAACCAGCCATTTTTTTGCACATCGGCATAGGTCAGGTCCAGGCATTTAACGATCAAGGCCATCATTTCGTCGATTTGCGCGTGCGTCATCACCAGCGGCGGCGCAATGATCATGCGGTCGCCGACGGCGCGCATGATCAGTCCGTTGCCAAAGCAGTGGCCGCGACAGACCATGCCCACGCCCAGTTCCGAATCAAAAGCCTGCATCGTCGCCTTGTTCTTTACCAAGACCAGTCCGGCGGCGAAGCCACAGGTCTCGGCCACGCCCACCAGCGGATGGCTATTGAGCTCGGCAAAGCGTTTGGCCAGATAGGGGCCGATGTCGTCCTTGACGCGGCCCACCAGGTTTTCGCGCTCCATCAGCTCCAGGTTGGCCAGGGCCACGGCGCAGGCCACCGGGTGGCCGCTGTAGGTGTAGCCGTGGTTGAACTCGCCGCCCTTCTCGATCAGCACCTCCGCCACGCGGTTGCCCACCATCACACCGCCCAGGGGGATGTAGCCGCTGGTCACGCCCTTGGCAAAGGTCACCAGGTCGGGCTTGTAGCCAAATTTTTCGTAGGCAAACCAGTGGCCCAGGCGGCCAAAGGCGCAGATCACCTCGTCGCTGATCAGCAGGATGCCGTACTTGTCGACGATGCGCTGGATCTCGGGCCAATAGGTGGCGGGCGGAATAATCACGCCACCGGCGCCCTGCACCGGCTCGCCGATAAAGGCAGCCACCTTGTCGGCGCCCAGCTCCAGAATCTTGGTCTCCAGCCAGCCGGCGGCACGAATGCCAAAGTCGGCCTCGCTCTCGCCCGGCAGTCCGTTCTCAAAATAGTAGGGTTGCTCAATATGGGTGATGTTGGGAATGGGCAGGTCGCCTTGCGCATGCATGCCGCTCATGCCGCCCAGCGAGGCGCCCGCCATGGTGCTGCCGTGGTAACCGTTGATGCGCCCAATGATGGTCTTGCGCTCGGGCTGGCCCAGCAGGTCCCAGTAGCGGCGCACCATGCGCACATTGGTGTCGTTGCTCTCGCTGCCGCTGCTGGAATAAAACACGTGCTTGAAGCTGCGCTCGCCCACCGTGGGCGCCAGCGACGCCAGCTTGGCTGCCAACTTGGTGGCAGGGATGTTGGTGGTCTGGAAGAAGCTGTTGTAGTAGGGCAGCGTCATCATCTGCTGGTAGGCGGCGTCGGCCAGTTCCTTGCGGCCATAACCCACGTTGACGCACCACAGGCCGCTCATGCCGTCCAGCACCTTTTTGCCCTCGGAGTCCCACACAAAAATGCCCTCGGCATGGGTCATGACCCGGGCGCCGCGGGTGGCCAGGTCGCCATGGTCGGTAAACGAATGGATGTAATGCGCGCTGTCCATGGCCTGAATGGCCTGGGTGTCCATGCTCTGGGCACGGCTGACGAGCGCGGGAGGGGCAATCAGGGATGAAAAAGATGGCTTGCTCATGAAAATTCTTTCAATGTCTGTGAATGCGGGGCTTAGACGTGGAGCAGCAAATGCTCGCGCTCCCAGGGCGAAATCACCTTCATGAATTCGTCAAATTCGAGTTCCTTGATCTCGGAATAGACGGTGATGAACTCCTTGCCCAACACCTCGTGCAAATCGCTTTCCTTGCGCAGCCAGTCCAGTGCTTCCCCCAGGCTGCGTGGCAGCGAATAGGGCGCCAGATAGGCGTCGCCGCGCATCTCGGGCTTGGGCTTGATCTTGTTTTTGATGCCCAGATAGCCGCAGGCCAGCGTCATGGCCATGGCCACATAGGGGTTGGCGTCGGCGCCTATCACGCGGTTTTCCACGCGGCGCGCGGCCGGCGAGGAAATCGGCGAGCGTATGCCCACGGTGCGGTTGTCATAGCCCCACTCGATGTTGATGGGTGCTGCAGTATTTCGCGACAGGCGGCGGTAGCTGTTCACATAGGGTGCCACCAGCACCATGGCAGCCGGGATGTAGCGCTGCAGGCCGCCGATGTAGTGCATGAACATCTCGGAAGGCGTGCCATCCGGGTTGCTGAACACATTCTTGCCGGTGGCCACATCCAGCAGACTCTGGTGCACATGCATGGCGCTGCCCGGCTCGCCGGCAATCGGCTTGGCCATAAAGGTGGCATACATGTCGTGGCGCAGCGCGGCTTCGCGTACCGTGCGCTTGAAGAAGAACACCTCGTCGGCCAGGCCCATGGGCTCGGCATGGAAGAAATTGATTTCCATCTGACCCGCGCCCACCTCGTGGATCAGCGTGTCGACGTTGAGTTCCATCTTGTCGCTGTAGTCGTAGATTTCTTCAAACAGCGGGTCAAACTCGTTGACCGCATCGATGCTGTAGGCCTGGCGCGAAGTCTCGGCGCGGCCGCTGCGGCCAATCGGCGGCTTCAGCAGGGTGTTGGGGTCGGTATTGCGGGCGGTGAGGTAAAACTCCAGCTCGGGCGCCACGATCGGTTGCAGGCCCTCGGCGGCAAACAGATCGCAAACCCGGCGCAACACGCTGCGCGGCGCAAACGGCACCAAATTGCCGGAATGGTCAAAACAATCGTGAATCACCTGCGCCGTCGGGTCGGTGGCCCAGGGCACGATGCGTACGGTGGAGGGATCCGGGCGCAGCTGCATGTCCTTGTCGGTCGGGTCGATCACGTCGTAGTAGGGGCCGCTCTCGGGGAACTCGCCGGTCACGCCCATGGCCACAATCGCCTGGGGCAGACGCATGCCGCGGTCTTCGGTGAACTTGCCACGCGGCAGAATCTTGCCGCGCGCCACACCAGTCAAGTCGGGCACCAGGCATTCCACCTCGGTGACGCGGCGCTCGTTGAGCCACTGTTCCAGATCGTTGAATGTCATGTTCTTGGTTTCAGTCATCGCTCTCTCCTTGCTGCATGGCAGCGTAGTTTGCCCTGTGGCATTCGGTCCACTCCATTGTGTTGCAAAATTGGACCCACGCCGGAGCCATTTGGAGCCGCCCCATGGTGCCATTTGAGATACGTCAAAATAAGGGGAAGAGCATGCTGTCCGAACTTCTACTCACCGAAATGGGGCGCCTTAGCCACAGCATGCCGCTGCATCGGCAGCTCTACGAGGCTTTACGCCGCGCCATTTTGGACGGCAAACTTGTTGCCGGCGACCGCCTGCCCTCCAGCCGGGAACTGACACAGGATCTGAAACTCTCGCGCAACACCGTGGTGGCCGCCCTCAACCAGCTGGCAGTAGAAGGCTATCTGGTCAGCCATGTGGGTAGCGGCACCTATGTCCATGACAACGTGCCCAGAGCGCAAGGCCGCAGCTCGCAGGTCCGTGCCAGCACCCGATTAGCCCAGTTATCCAGACGCGGCACGGCCCTAAGCACCACCTTTTGTGCCACGCAACTTGAGGTGCAACCATTCACGCCCGGCCTGGCCGATTTCAGCGCGTTTCCGGTAGCCCTTTGGCAGCGCCTGCAAAACAAGCATTGGCGCATGACCTATCCCGACATGCTGGACTACAGCTATTCGGGTGGCCACGCACCGTTGCGCCGCGCCGTGGCCGACTATCTGCGCGTGTTTCGCAGTGTGCCGCTGGAGGTGGAGCAGGTCCTCATCACCAGCGGCACCCAGCAGTCGCTGGAGCTGTGTGCGCAGTTGCTCGGTGACCATGGCGACACCGTGTGGCTGGAGGATCCGGCCTACTGGGGCGCCATCAAGGCCTTTATGGCCACGGGCTTAAGCGCCCACCCGGTCAAGGTCGATGAACAGGGCATGGCACCCACTGCGGCCGATGAAAAGCACCCGCCCCGGTTGATCTACACCACGCCCTCGCACCAATACCCCACCGGCGCCGTCATGTCGCTGCCGCGCCGCCAGCAACTGCTGTCGATTGCCGCAAGCCACAAGGCCTGGATTCTGGAGGACGACTACGACAGCGAATTCCGCTTCAGCGGCCCGCCCCTGTCGTCCCTGGCAGGGCTGGACCAGGACCAGCGCGTGCTCTACATGGGCTCGTTTTCCAAGGTCTTGTACCCCGGACTCAAGCTCGGCTACCTGGTGGTGCCCAAGCGGCTGGTGACGGCCTTCAAACAGGCGCACTACGATCTCAACCGCCCGGGTCAAATGCCCTTGCAGGCGGCGCTGGCGGAGTTCATCGAGTTGGGCCACTTTGCCACGGCCCTGCGCCGCGCTCGTCACAGCTATGCCGAGCGCCGTCACTGCCTGCTGGACGCCTTGCAACCCTGTCTGGGTCAACACGCGCAAATCACCGGTGCTGAGCAGGGCCTGCACCTGTGCCTGCGCCTGCCCACCGGCGTGGATGACAAGGCGCTGGCGCTGCGCATTGGCAATCTTGGCCTGACGGTGCGGGCCCTCAGCGCCTACTGCCTGGAGCGCACGGATGCCAAGGGTCTGGTCATAGGTTACGGCTACGCGCCGTTGGCCGACATCGCGCGCTACGGCACGGTGCTGGCCAAGGCCATACAAAGCGCGTTGGCGCAGCTGAACTAAAGCAAATCCTTAAGTTGGTGGTAGGCCATGCCTAGCACCAGGCTAGGCGTGCGCAGCAGCGCTCCACCTGGAAAATGGCGATGCTGCAGCTTGGCAAACACATCAAAGCGCTCGGCTTGGCCGGCCACCGCCTCGGCCACCAACTTGCCGGCCATCCCGGTCAGTGCCACGCCATGGCCGCTAAAGCCCTGGAGGTAAAACAGGTTGCCGCCCAGTCGCCCGAAGTCCGGTGCGCGGTTCATGCTGATGTCCACAAAGCCACCCCACACATAATCCACCGCCACTCCCTTGAGTTGGGGAAATACCTGGGCCATGCGCTTGGCCATCAGCTCGGAAAGATTCGCCGGGGTGCGCGTGGAGTAACTCACCCGCCCACCAAACAGCAGGCGACTATCGGCGCTAAAGCGGAAGTAGTCGAGCACAAAATTGTTGTCGCAGACCGCCGCATTGCCGGGAATCAGGCGCTCGCACAGCTCCACGCCCAAGCGCTCGGTGGCAATGATGTAGGTGCCCACCGGCATGATGCGCGGGGCCAACTCAGGCGCCACACGCGGGCCGTATTCACCCAGCGTGCAGTTGCCCGCCAGCACGCCCCATTGCGCGCCGACCGAGCCGCCGCTGGTCTTGGCGCACAGCTTGAGGCCGCGCTGGATATCCAGCACCGCCGAGCGCTCAAAAATCTGCACCCCCAGGCTGCGTGCGGCACGCGCCAAACCCAGACCGAATTTCAGCGGATGCAAATGGCCGGAGCGGCGCTCGAAAGCCGACGCGCAGTAGCGTGGGCTCTGGATGTGGCGCTGCACCGCCTGGCCCCGCGCAAAATCCACCTGGAAACCGTAGTCGCGCTCCAGGACCTGCAACTCCTGCTCCAGGGCGCGGGCCTTGCGCTGTGAGTCGGCAACGTACAGATAGCCCGCCACATGGTCGCAATCGATCTGGAATTCGGCAATGCGCTGGTCCAGCAGTTCCATGGACTGCATCGAAAGGTCCCAGGCCAGGCGCGCCCCAGCCCTGCCCAGCTGCACCTCAAACGGCTGCTGGCCGCTGGCATAGCCGACGATGGCCTGGCCACCGTTGCGCCCGGAGGCGCCGCTGCAAATGCGATCGGCTTCCAGCACCACCACGCTATAGCCGCGCTGGGCCAACTCGATGGCAGCCGACAGACCGGCAAAGCCCGCACCCACCACCAGCACGTCGGCCATGATATCGCCACGCAAAGGCTCGCTCAAGGGCTCCCGCTGCGCACTGGCTTCGTAATAGCTTTTCTGGTTGAGCTGGGTATCGGAGTCGAGCAGCATGAACGGGCTTTCAGATTGGCAAGCGTGGGGGCTGTTGTTTTGCCGCCGGGCCGCCCCAAGGCAAAACGCGCCCCCTTGGGCGGCAGAGCAGCACACGAAGTGGCAAGCGTGGGGGCATATTTATTTTGCGATCTGGCCGCACAGATAGGTCCAAATGAACTGGGCGGCGGCATTGCTGGTCAGCTCGGCATGGTCATAGGCAGGCGCCACTTCCACACAGTCCATGCCGACCAAGTTCAGCGGCGCGAGTTCTTCCAGAAACGTCATCAGCTGCGAACTGGTCAGGCCGCCGGGCTCGGGTGTGCCGGTGCCTGGGGCAAAGGCCGGGTCCAGGCAGTCGATGTCCAGCGTCAGGTAACAGGGCGTGTTGCCTATGCGGGCCTTGATTGCGTCCAGGATAGGCGACAACTGCTCTCCGTCCTTACCGCGCAGCGCGCGTGCCGTGTAAATCAGGCCACCCTGATCCGCGACATACTCACGCGCCGCACGCTCGCCGCTGGAGCGAATGCCTATCTGCACGGTTTTCGTGCGGTCTACCAGGCCCTCCTGAAAAGCTTCATAGGTCCAGGTGCCGTGGCCCGATGGCTCATCAAAGTGCGTACTCCAGGTGTCGCAATGGGCATCAAAATGGACCAATGCCACCGGTCCGTGCTGAGCATGCAAGGCGCGCAGCAAAGGCAAGGTCACCGAGTGATCACCGCCTATAAACACACAGTGGTGAGCCGCCATCAGGCTGGCTGCCTGCTGCTGAATGGCGGCGCGCACCTCGGCCAAGGGCGAGGCATTGGGCAGACGCATATCACCCGCATCTCCCAAGTGGCCCAGCGGGCTGACATCGAACAGGGGGTGAATGCCATCGCACAGCATCAGCGAGGCACGGCGAATTTCCTGCGGCCCAAAGCGCGCGCCGGGGCGGTTGGTGACCGCGCCGTCGAAGGGAATTCCGCATAGCGCAAAGTGCTGTTTGTCCAGCTCGGGGGCGGCCAGAAAACGGTTGCTGTTGTTGGCGTAGGCAAATTGTCCAATGGCCATGGTGTTTCCGGTTGGTGAATGGCAAAGGCACAACGGTAACGCAACAGGCAGGCTGTGACTGGGTCCAATTCAAACGCGGCGCGGCAAACCACTGTGATCAAGCGCGCCGCTCCCCGGCCCGATGCTGCGCCATGGTGTACGCTGCGTTCCTGCCTGCCGCTGAAAGCATCGTCCCGTCCATGTCTGCCAACACCCGTCCCCCCAGCCGCTGGTTTGCCTATGGCCATCTGGCGCTTTCCATGGCCTTGGTCGGCAGCTATGTGGCACTCAGCAAACCGCTGGTCGCGGCGCTGCCGGTGTTTTTGCTGGCCTGGTTGCGCTTTGGCATTGGCGGCATTGCCATGGTCGGTTGGCTCAGGAAGCCACTCGGTGAGGCGCCCATGACGCGCAGCACCAAACAGTTGCTGTTTCTGGAGTCTTTTCTGGGCAACTTCCTGTTTTCCATCTGCATGTTGTTTGGCGTCAGCATGACCAGCGCCGTGTCGGCCGGCGTCATCATGGCCGCCATCCCAGCCGTGGTGGCGGTGCTGAGTTGGGTCTTTTTAAGGGAATACATTGGACCGCGCATCTGGGCCGCGGTGAGCTGCGGCGCCCTGGGCATTGGCCTGCTGGCATGGAATGGGCATGGCACCGCATCTGCCGCCCCCCACACAGATAGCGCACGCATGCTGTGGGGCAATCTGCTGGTGTTTGCCGCCGTGCTGTGCGAGGCATCCTATGCCGTCATCGGCAAGAAGCTCACCGGCGCCGTTTCACCCAAGCGCATCTCGGCCCTCATCAATCTGTTTGGCTTTCTGCTAATGACGCCCTTGGGGCTGTACGGCGCGCTGCACTTCGACTTTGTCGCCGTGCAGGCAACATCGTGGTTGCTGCTGGTGTTTTATGCGCTGGCGGCCAGCGTCTGGTCGGTGTGGCTGTGGATGACAGGCGCCAAACAGGTGCCGGCATCGCACGCCGGGGTGTTCACCGTGTTGCTGCCGATCTCCGCCGCTCTGGTGGGCGTGCTGGTACTGGGCGAAGGTTTAAGCGCCATGCAGGTGCTGGCCTTTGCCATCGCCATGCTCGGCGTGTTGCTGGCCACGCTGCCGGGGCGATCGCCGATCAGCCAGTTGAACGCGATTGAAGCTGCAGATCGGGTGCAGCCGTAGCGGCTATTGCAAGGGCTTGCTGCTGACCACCATGCCATCGGCATCGGCATAAAGCCAGTCGCCTGGACGGACCCACACGCCCTGGATCTGCACCGCCACCTGGCTTTGTCCCTCGTTGCGCTTTTCGGTAGGCAGGGGAATCGGTGCCAGCGCACGTATGCCCACGGCCTGAGCTGCCAGCTCGGCCGTGTCGCGCACACAGCCGTCAATCACCACACCGGCCCAGCCATTGCGTGCCGCAGCCGCGCCCAGATTGCCGCCCAGCAGCGCTCGGCGCAGCGAGCCACCACCGTCCACCACCAACACCTTGGCCACGCGCCCCTGCGGCGTGTCTATCCAGCCCTGCGAATCCACCGCGCCCTTGACCAGGGTGTTGTCCTCAAAACATTTCACGGTATCCACCGGGCCACAGAACTGGGTGAGCTGTCCGAAATCACGAAATACTGGAGGAAGCACACGAAAATCACCCGAGCTATCGCCCTTGTGAACATCACAAAAATCACAGCTTGCGAACGAGGCGGTCATGCGGAGGCTCTCCTTTTGCCAAAAAGGCCTATTCTCCAATGAAAAAAACCCTTCCTCGAGTGAAAAAAGTATTTACCCGCTTGGAAAGCCCTATTTTCTCCAGTAGCATGCGCTCTACCAGTGAAGACGCAGACTTTTCGCTGGTGATTAATCAACTTCTAGAAGGACAATCAATCATGGCAACTGCAAAAAAACCGGCTGCAAAAAAAGCCGCCCCTGCAAAGAAAGCTGCAGCGCCCGCGACCAAGGCGGCTCCTGCTAAAAAAGTAGCGGTCAAGGCTGCCGCCGCGCCAGCCAAGAAGGCGGCTCCTGCAGCTCCTGCAAAAAAGGCAGCTCCCGCCAAGAAGCGCACCGTCAACGCCGCCTTCATGAAGGAACTGACTCCCAGCGCCGCCCTGGCAGCTGTGGTGGGCGCCAAGCCCCTGCCCCGCACCGAAGTGGTGAAGCAGCTCTGGGTTTACATCAAGAAGCACGGCCTGCAAGACGCTGTCGACAAGCGCATGATCAATGCCGACGCCAAACTCAAGGAAGTATTTGGCAAGGCCAAGGCGACGATGTTTGAGATGGCTGGCCTGATCGGCAAGCACCTCAAGTAATCGCAGCTCACTGCACTCTTAAAAAAGGTCGGCCTCATGCCGGCCTTTTTTATTGGCAGCCCACAGCAAGATTCGACCCATGTTCCGCTTTGCACTGACCCGATTGAGTCTGATCATTCCGACTTTTTTCGGCATGACGCTGCTGGCGTTTTTTCTGATCCGACTGGTCCCGGGTGACCCGATTGAGACCCTGGCCGGCGAGCGCGGAATAGACGCCGCACGCCACGCCAGACTGCTGACCGAATACGGACTGGATCAGCCGGTGATCGTGCAATACGGCAGCTACATCGGCCGGGTGCTGCAGGGTGATTTGGGCAAGTCCATCATTACCCATGCACCTGTGCTGAGCGAATTCGCCACCTTGTTTCCAGCCACCATCGAGCTGGCCATCTGCGCCATTTTGTTCGCACTCATCATCGGCATTCCGGCGGGCGTTCTGGCCGCCGTCAAGCGCAATTCCTGGTTGGATCACGGCGTGATAGGCATCTCTCTGGCAGGCTACTCCATGCCGATCTTCTGGTGGGGCCTGCTGCTGGTTCTGCTGTTCTCGGTGCAGCTCGATCTGACACCGGTCTCAGGGCGCATGGGGGTGGAATACTACTTCGACTCCGTCACCGGATTTTTGCTGATCGACTCGCTGCTCTCGGGCCAGAAAGGTGCTTTTCAGTCGGCTCTCTCGCATCTGATTTTGCCGATGATTGTGCTGGGCACCAATCCACTGGCCGTGATTGCGCGCATGACGCGCTCGGCCATGTTGGAGGTTCTGGGCGAGGACTACATACGCACGGCGCGCGCCAAGGGCCTGTCCAATTTTCGCGTGGTGGCCGTGCATGGCCTGCGCAATGCGCTGATACCGGTGATCACCGTCATCGGCCTGCAGGTGGGCGTGCTATTTACCGGCGCCATACTGACCGAAACCATTTTTTCCTGGCCCGGCGTGGGCAAGTGGCTGATCGAGGCCATCAGCCGCCGCGACTACCCCGTGCTGCAAGGCGGCATGCTGCTCTTGGGCATGGTGGTGATGGTGGTCAATCTGCTGGTCGACCTGAGCTACGGCATCATCAATCCGCGCATTCGCCATCCCTCATGAACGCGAGCACCCGTTCCGCAAGCAAGGCCGACGCGCTGGCCGGGCATGTCAGTCCGCTGCGCGATTTCTGGCGCTCGTTTTCCACCAACAAGGGCGCCCTAATCGGCCTGGTCATCGTCTGTCTGGTGCTGCTGCTGGCGGCCTTTGCTCAGCAGATCGCGCCCTATGCGCCGGACCTGACCGATAACGCGGTGTTTCTGGTGCCACCCGTCTGGCAAAGCGGCGGCAGCTCCGCCCATCTGCTGGGCACCGATGCGATTGGCCGCGACATGCTGTCACGCCTGATTTTCGGCGCTCGCCTGTCGCTGCTGATTGGCGTGGCGGTGGTGTCGCTGTCCATCGTCATCGGCACCGTGCTGGGCCTGCTGTCGGGCTATATACGCGGCATCTTCGAGGTGCTGGTGATGCGCCTGATGGACATCATCCTGACCCTGCCCAGCCTGCTGCTGGCGATTGTCATCGTCGCCATCCTCGGCCCGGGCCTGATGAATGCCATGCTGGCGGTGGCGATTGTGGTGCTGCCGCATTACGTTCGCATCACCCGCGCCGCCGTGATCGCCGAGGCCTCGCGCGACTATGTCACTGCCGCACGCATGGGCGGCGCCAGCCACCTGCGCCTGATGTTCAGCGAGATCTTGCCCAACTGCACCGCGCCCTTGATCGTGCAAGCATCGCTGGGTATTTCGGCGGCAATTCTGGATGCTGCGGCCCTGGGCTTTCTGGGCCTGGGCGCGCAACCGCCCTCACCCGAATGGGGCACCATGCTGGCCGACGCACGCGAGTTTGTGCTGCGCGCCTGGTGGGTTGTCACCTTCCCCGGCCTGGCCATCCTGATCACGGTTCTGGCCTTCAATCTGCTGGGCGACGGCCTGCGCGACGCGCTAGACCCCAAGCTCAAACGCTAGGCCACAGCTTTCAAAGAACCACACCATGGCATTGCTGGAAATACAAAACCTGTCGGTGGATTTCCCCTCGCACCAAGCGGTGATGCACGCCGTCGACGGGGTGAGCTTTTCGATAGCACCCGGCGAGGTGCTGGGCATTGTGGGCGAGTCTGGTTCGGGCAAAAGTGTTGCCATGATGGCACTGATGGGTCTGGTCGCTTACCCCGGCCGGGTCAGAGCCGACACCCTGCGCTTTGACGGCCACGAGTTGCAAAAAATGTCCGAACGCGAGCGCCGCAGAATCACCGGCAAAGACCTGGCGATGATTTTCCAGGACCCGAGCACCAGCCTGAATCCCTGCTTCACCGTGGGTTTTCAGCTGACCGAAACCTTGAAACTGCACATGGGTATGACACGCGCACAGGCCCGCAAGCGCTCCATAGAACTGTTGGAGCAGGTCGGCATTCCGGCAGCCGAGAGCCGGCTTGATTTGTACCCGCACCAATTTTCCGGTGGCATGGCGCAGCGCGTGATGATTGCCATGGCGATTGCCTGCAACCCAAAGCTCTTGATTGCCGATGAGCCGACCACGGCCCTGGATGTGACCATTCAGGCCCAGATTCTGGACCTGTTGCGCAGCCTGCAAAAGGAGCGCGGCATGGCCCTGGTGCTGATCAGCCACAACCTGGGCGTGGTCAGCGAGATGGCGCAGCGCGTGGCGGTGATGTATGCGGGCCAGCTGATGGAACAGCGCAGCGCAATGGATCTATTTGCCAGGCCCCTGCATCCCTACACCGAGGCACTGATGGCATCCATGCCCGAGCGCAGCAGCGGCCGACTGGCTAACATTCCCGGCATGGTTCCGGGGCTATACGACAGGCCGAATGGCTGCCTGTTCGGCCCGCGCTGCAGCTACCGCGTTGCCACCTGTGACCAGCGCCCCGCGCTGCAACACAGCGCTGCCGATGCCGTGCGCTGCCACTTCCCGTTGAACACTAGCCAAGCAAAGGAAGCTGGCGTATGAGCGAAGCCGTGCTCATTGCCGAGCAGCTCAGGCAGATCTATCCGATCAGCCGTGGCCTCTTGCGCGCACCGGCCCAACTGCAAGCCGTCAACGGAATCTCCTTCACGCTGCAAGCCGGCAAGACGCTGGCCGTGGTCGGAGAGTCTGGCTGCGGCAAGTCCACACTGGCGCGCATGGTCTCGCTGATCGAAAAACCCAGCTCAGGCGAGCTCACGCTGGGTGGCGTGAATGTGCTGCAAGCCCATGACAAAAAAGCCCTGCGCCAGAAGGTGCAACTGGTGTTCCAGAACCCCTATGGCTCGCTCAATCCGCGCAAGCGCATAGGCCAGATTCTGGAAGCGCCGCTGGAAATCAATACCGATCTCAGCGCCGAGCAGCGAGCAGAAAAGGCAAAGGCCATGCTGGCCCAGGTGGGGCTGCGCACCGAGCATTACGAGCGCTATCCGCATATGTTTTCGGGCGGCCAGCGCCAGCGCATTGCGATTGCACGCGCCCTGATGCTGAACCCCTTGCTGGTGGTGGCCGATGAGCCGGTGTCGGCGCTGGACGTGTCGGTTCAGGCGCAGGTGCTCAACCTGCTGGCCGATCTGCAGCGCGACCTGGGGCTGGCCTATCTGTTCATTTCGCACGACCTGGGTGTGGTGCGCCACATTGCCCACGATGTGCTGGTGATGTACCTGGGTTGCACGGTGGAGCAGGGCGACAAGGAAACCATCTTCGGCCGACCGCTGCACCCCTATACGCAGGCCCTGCTGGCCTCCACGCCGGGCCTGGCCGGTAGCGGCTCGCAGGCCAGGCGCATGGTGCTGAACGGTGAACTGCCCTCGCCCTTGAATCCACCCAAGGGCTGCGTTTTTTCCACCCGCTGCCCGCACGCCGTGGCGCACTGCCATGCAGAGCGCCCGCCCCTGCTGGACTGGATGGGGCGCAAGCTGGCCTGCTTTGAGGCAGAGCAACTGGCGGCCCGTTAGGCACGGTGCTGCAAGGCAGCAAGCGCTGCCGTAATATGCTTGTTTTTATTCGGAGCTTTGACAATGACCCGTTTCCTCGCACGTCTGGGCTTGCGTAAAACCGCGCTGCTGGCAGCCATTGCGCTACCCGCGCTCATGGCGGTTTCTGCCGCATCCGCCAAGACCCTGGTGTATTGCTCCGAGGGCAGTCCGGAAAACTTCTATCCCGGCATCAATACCACAGGCACTTCCTTTGACGTGACCGAACAAATTTACGACAACCTGGTCAACTTCGATCGTGGCGGCACCAAGGTAGTGCCCGGTCTGGCCGAAAAGTGGAGCGTCTCCAAGGACGGTCTGGAATACACATTCAACTTACGCCACGGAGTGAAGTGGCAGTCCAGCAAGAACTTTGCCCCCTCGCGCGACTTCAACGCCGACGACGTGCTGTTCATGTTCGAGCGCCAGTGGAAAGAGAACGATCCCTTCTTCAAGGTGACCAGCTCCAATCACTCCTACTTCAACGACATGGGCATGCCGACCCTGCTCAAATCGGTGGACAAGATCGATGCCTACACCGTCAAGATCACGCTCAATGCGCCGGAGGCGCCGTTCCTGGCGAATCTGGCCATGCAGTTTGCCGGCATTCAGTCCAAGGAATACGCGATTGCCATGCTGAAAGTCGGCACACCCGAGAAGGTCGATCAAGACCCCATCGGTACCGGCCCGTTCCAACTGGTTCAGTACCAGAAGGATGCCATCATCCGCTTCAAGGCCTTCCCGCAGTACTGGGCCGGCAAGGCCAAGATTGACGACCTGATCTTTGCCATCACACCCGACGCCTCGGTGCGCTGGGCCAAGCTGCAAAAGGGCGAGTGCCATGTCATGCCCTACCCCAACCCGGCCGACCTGGACAGCATGCGCCATGACAGCCATGTGGTGGTGCTGGAGCAAGCCGGCCTGAACATCGGCTACCTGGCCTACAACACCACCAAGAAACCGTTTGACGATGTGCGCGTGCGCCGGGCCCTCAACATGGCCATAGACAAAAAGGCGATTGTGTCGGCCGTGTACTTAAGCACCGGCATTGCCGCCACCAACCCGATTCCGCCGGGACAATGGTCGTACAACAAGGCCATCAAGGACGATGCATTCAACCCCACCGAGGCCAAAAAGCTGTTGTCTGCAGCGGGCTACCCCAACGGCTTCAGCACCGACCTGTGGGCCATGCCGGTGCAGCGCCCCTACAACCCGAACGCCAGGCGCATTGCCGAGCTGATGCAGGCGGATCTGCTCAAGATCGGCGTCAAGGCCGAGATCAAGAGCTTTGAGTGGGGTGAATACCGCAAGCGCATGCAAAATGGCGAACACCAAATGGGCATGATGGGCTGGGTGGGTGACAACGGCGATCCGGACAACTTCCTCAACACCCTGCTGGGTTGCGCCTCGGCCAAGAGCAACGGCTCCAATGTGGCCAAGTTCTGCTACAAGCCCTTCGACGATCTGGTGCTGAAGGCCAAAACCGTGACCAACCCGACCGAGCGCACCAAGCTCTATGAAAAAGCCCAGGTGATTTTCAAGGAGCAGGCACCCTGGTTCACCATCGCCCACGCCGTGCAGGCGATGCCGGTGCGCAAGGAAGTGATCGACTACAAGCTCAGCCCGTTTGGCAAGCACAGCTTCTACGGCGTGGACATCAATTAAGCCTCCCAACCACCTCACCTCACCGCGCAAATGCCCTGCCAAATTCGTTTGGGCAGGGCATTTTTACAACATTGAACACTCATCAATACGGTACGCAAGCTTTCTTCACAAAATCTGACTTTTCGCAAGCCGCACACTTACCAATTCCTGGTTTTTTTTGTTAATCTGACCGGAATTTGATTTCCACGATGGAAAGACAGAATGCGACGCAGCATTGCCAAACTTTTGATGGAGATTTCCCATTGAATCCGATCACACCAATCCAGCGCATGGCCTCACGCCAGGGGCAGTCGGACTGTGCGTTGACCCAGGGCAGGCCCGTGGCGGCAGAGTCGCGCGTGGTGGAAAGTTCAAGCGATCAGACCTGGACGGAATTTTGCGGATCACTGAACCGCAACGCATTTTTGTTGGCCGAAAGCGGCTTTGCCGAGCTAGAGCAGTCCTGATATTTTGGCTTCGCCTGCAGACCGACTCAGGCCCAAAGTGAATTAGAAACCGATCCGCAGCAGGCTAAAGGCCGCCACCAGCGTCATTACGAAGGCGCTGCCATAGCACACGAGTTTGGACGGCGTGCCATGGGGAATGCCGACATCATGCAGACTGTGAAAAATGCGGTGCGCTGCATGCCAGGCAAACAGCGCAATCACCACAAACACAAAACCCTTGCCGATGATGTTCTGAGAAAAAGCCAGCATGCGCGGGTAACTCATGAAGTCTCTGTGCAGTCCGACATCCAAGGGCGTGGCAAGGCCGGTGATGATGACGAGTGCGCTGCCCAAAAGGGCCGACAACATGCCACCGGCACCAAACAGCAGCCAGAAAAATGGCGCATTGGAACGTTTTTTCATGACTGGCTCCAGACCGCCAGCAGCAGTGCCAGCACAAACACCACGACCGCCACGCCCCAGCCGGTGCGCTGTATGCGCTGGGCGCTCAGCCGCTCGCCGTTGATCACCACAGGGGCCATGGTCTTGGGCATGATTTCGAACCAACTATACGTGTGGACCAGCATGCTGATCAGCAACGCAAGATGCAGGAACACCGAAAGAGGCGACTTCAGGGCCTCCAACCAGCCGTTCCATGCAGCTTCGCCCTGGCCCAAGCGCCACGCTCCGACGGTGAGAATCAGCGCGTAGATCCACACTGCCACAGCAGTGGCCTCGCGCACCATGTAGCGCAGGAAGAAGGCATTGCCCTTCCACCAGCCCGCCATGGGCCGCACATAAGGGCGACGCCTGGTTTTGACTTCCACTTGAGACTTCATATCAGCATCCTTTCTTGGGAAAGAAACGCGCAAAGTAGTCCACCGCGCTGTTGATCTTGTTCTGATTCACGGCGTTGGCAGGGTCCACACCCTTGGGGCAGACCTCGGAGCAATAGCCCACCGCGGTGCAGCTCCAGACGCCCTCCTCCGCGTTCAGGATTTCCATGCGTTCGGCACGTCCGCCGTCGCGCGAATCGGCGTTATAGCGGTGCAAAAGCGCCAGCACACCGGGGCCAGTGAAGTCCGGGTTCAGGCCGAACTGCGGGCAGGCGGCGTAGCACAGCATGCAATTGATGCAGGAGCTGTACTGCTCAAACGCTTCCAGCTGCGCCGGGGTTTGCAGGTATTCGCCTTCGCTCAAGGCCCGCTCTTCCGTCGGGATAAGGTAGGGCTTGATGCTTTCCAGCTTCTTCACAAAGGGTTCCACGCTAACCACCAGATCGCGCTCTATAGGCAGGTGATCCAGTGCCTCAACCCGCACCGGACCGGGCGCCAGATCGCGTAAAAAGGTCTGACAGGACAGGCTGGGCTTTCGGTTGATCATCATGCCGCAGCTGCCGCAAATCGCCATGCGACAGGACCAGCGAAAGCTCACGCTGCCGTCGATCTCGTCCTTGATGTATTGCAGGCCTTGTAGCACCGACATGTCTTCGGTAAAAGGAACCTGGTAGCTTTGCCAGACGGGTTTTTCTTCCTGCTCCGGACGGTAACGCAGCACCTGGATTTCAATGCTCTTGGTGGCTTCAACCATTTGCACTCTCCTTGGCCTGTTGTTCGGCATCGGCCTTTTCACCGGCTGCGCCATAGGCACGTGTGCCGGGCTGGGAGCTGGTGATCTTCACCGGACCGTAGGCAATGCGCGGCGGCCCGTCACCCTGGTAATAGGCCAGCGAGTGCGCCAGAAAGTTGACGTCATCGCGCGCCTCAAAGCCGTCCAGACGCTGATGGGATCCGCGCGATTCCTTTCGGTTGAGGGCGGAATGCGCCATGGCCTCGGCCACGTCCAGCAAATAGCCCAGTTCAATCGCCAGCAGCCACTCTGTGTTCCAACCTTGCGAATGGTCGTCCAGCTTGATGTGCTTGTAGCGCAGGCGCAGTTCGGCAAGTTTGTCGCAGTTGGCCTGCAGGGTGACGGCCGTGCGGTAAATGCCGCAGCCGTCCTCCATGCTTTGCGCCATTTCGCGGCGGATGGTGGCAATGCGCTCGGTCCCGCTCTGGCTGCTGCGAAGCGCCTCGGCAGCAACCTTGGATGCCCTGGCCTGCTCCATCATGCGTGGCGTGGGCATGGCCTTACTCGCGTTCTTCTTGGCAAAAGCGGCAGCCTGAACGCCTGCTATTCGGCCAAACACAATCAGCTCGGTCAGCGAATTCGACCCCAGACGATTGGCGCCGTGGATGCCGACGCTGGAGCATTCTCCGACCGAGTACAGGCCCGGCAAGGTGGACGCGGTGTTGCCATCGGCAACAATGCCGCCCATGGTGTAGTGCACGGCAGGCAGCACTGGGATGGGTTCCTTGGCAGGATCAACGCCCAGGTACTCCACCGCCAGTTCGTAAATTTGCGGCAGTCGCTCGCGCAGCTTTTTTTCGCCCAGATGGCGCAGGTCCAGATGCACCACCTCGCCATGGCGGCTGCTGATGGTTTTGCCTTTTTGCTTCTCATGCCAGATGGCCTGGCTCAGTCGATCGCGCGGGCCCAGTTCCATGGCCTTGTTGCGCGGCTCCGGCGTGGCCGGGCCCAGACCATAGTCTTGCAGGAAGCGGTAACCGTCCTTGTTGAGCAAAAAGCCGCCCTCGCCACGGCAGGCCTCGGTAAACAGCAGGCCGGTGCCCGGCATGCAGGTGGGGTGGTATTGCACAAACTCCATGTCGCGCAGCGGCACGCCGTGGCGGTAGGCCAGCGCCATGCCGTCGCCGGTGACGATGCCGCCATTGGTATTCTCGCGAAACACCCGGCCGGCGCCGCCGGTGGCGATGACGACCGACTTGGCCTGGATCAGCGTGAATTCGCCGGTCGCAATGTCGATGACCAGAGCGCCCCGCACGGCCCCCTCGTCCTGCACCAAGTCCATGCAAAAGTACTCGTCAAAGCGCTGGATGCTGGGGTATTTGATGCTGGTCTGGAATAGCGTGTGCAACATGTGAAAGCCGGTCTTGTCGGCGGCAAACCAGGTGCGCTCGATCTTCATGCCGCCAAAGGCACGGACATTGACATGGCCGTCTGTCTTGCGGCTCCAGGGACAGCCCCAATGCTCCATTTGCACCAACGACTCGTGCGCCTGGGCGACAAACGACTCGACCACATCCTGCTCGCACAACCAGTCGCCGCCGGCCACCGTGTCGTGGAAATGCGCCTCCAGGCTGTCGTGCGCCTGCGTCACCGCAGCGGCACCACCTTCGGCTGCCACGGTGTGGCTGCGCATGGGGTAAACCTTGGACACCAACGCGATCTTGAGGGATGGGTCGGCCTCGGCCACCGCAATGGCTGCCCGCAAACCACCACCTCCGGCGCCAATAATGGCCACGTCCACTTGAACAACTTGCATTCGATACTCCTTGGGGAATCTGGGTCCACCACAGGAGGTCAATCTACGCCTTTGCTCCCATTACATGATGACTTGCATCAAGAAGGAGCCTGCTTAGTGATCGGCCAGGCTGGCAATATGGCGTTCGCACAGTTGCCGGGCCAGCTCCAGATCCAGCGCCTGCAGTGCCTGGTGCAATTCTGCAACCTCGTCAGCTGACAAAGCATCGAGCGCATCGCGCTGCTGCGCAAAGAGATCCAGTGACGACAAATCACCGACCTGCAACAGCTCCGTCAGCCCCTGCAAAAGCTCCCTTGCTTGGGCGCGGTCGCCAGCACTGGTGGCAGTGACCCGCGCTACCGCCGTAGCTCTGAGCCCGGGCACTGCCGCCCGGGCCGCGAGCGTGGTGGACTGCACCAGGGCAAGCAGGCCTGGCAGTTCGTCCAAGGCCACCAGGTTCTGGGGCGGGTTGCGAAACTTTTGCTCCAGCTTTGCAGCGTGCTCGGACAGCGGCATGGCGCCCAAGGTGGCTGCGGTGCCCTTGAGCGTATGCATTTGTGCAGACAAGGTCTTGAAGTCGCCGGCCTGGGTCGCCTGCGTGAACTCACCCTCCACAGCGACCAACGCCTGCATAAAGTCCTGCAACAAATCGCCATACAGCTCGACCAGTCCGGACAGGCGCTCCACCGCAATCGCCACGTCTAGGTACGGGCGGTCGGCCAGCGCGGGCTGCCGCACAACTGGCTGCGGGTCCGTGGACTGCAGCGCAGTCGGTGCAGCAGCCACTGCATGCCCGGTCACCCTGAGCAGCACCGACACCAGATATCCCATGTCAAAGGGCTTGCCCACATGATCGTTCATGCCGGCCTCCAGACAGGCCTGGCGGTCGCTGGCCATGGCATTGGCCGTCATGGCCACAATCGGTAAGGCCGTCAAGCCCAGTTCCTCGCGAATCTTGCGGGTCGCGCCATAGCCATCGAGCACCGGCATCTGGATGTCCATCAGCACCACATCAAAGGGTGGGCCCGGCGCGGCCACCGCGGCCACACCCAACTGTCCATTGGCGGCCAGCGATACCAGCGCGCCCTCGGCATGGAGCAGCTCTTGGGCCACCTGCTGGTTGATCAGGTTGTCCTCCACCACCAGAATGCGCAGACCTGCCAGTTGCCGACTACCGCCGCGCCTGGCCTTCAGTCGCACATCGCCTGCGCTGCGGCCCAGGGCCGCGTCCTGCAGCGCACTGGCGGTCACCGGTTTGAACAGAAATCCGTCCAGCATGTCATGCTCCTGCGGAGTGCGCTGGCTCAGGCTGTCGCCGCCATTGGCGCTGAGCATGACCAGACGCGGCCGCAGCGTCAGACCGCGCTGGCGAATCTGGCGAACTAGCTCCCAACCGTCCATGCCCGGCATTTGCCAGTCCAGATATATGAGGTCAAAGGGCTGGCCCGCATCCAGCAGCTCCAGTGCCTGCTGGCCACTGGCTGCCAGCGTTGTGGGCCAGCCCCAAGAACGGGTGATGGCCGACAGAATGTCACGTGCAACCCGGTTGTCATCGACCACCAGCACGCGCTTGGGCTGTACCGAGAGGCGCGCAGCCTCGCCGCCACCATCGGACACTTTGCCTGCTAGCGGCAACAGCAGTGAGAAGCTAAAGATGCTGCCCACGCCGGGTTCACTTTGCAGGCTGAGCTCGCCACCCATCAACTCCACCAGTCGCTTGCAAATGGCCAGTCCCAGACCGGTGCCGCCAAAGCGACGTGTGGTGGAGGCCTCGGCCTGCGAAAAGCCGGTGAAGATGTGCTCCTGTTTGTCATGGGCAATGCCAATGCCGGAGTCCTGAATGACAAATTCCAGCAAGGCCCGGTCCCTGTCAGCGTCGCCCGACTGTGGCAGTCCTTGCACCCGCAACACCACCTGGCCTTGGGCAGTGAACTTGATGGCGTTGCTGGCCAGATTCACCAGCACCTGCTGCAGCCGCATGGCATCTCCTACCACCACCGAGGGCACGCCCGGAGCGATGTCGAACAGTACCTCGATTGCCTTGCCCTCCAAGTTGGATCCCAGAATGACGGCGATGTCGCGCAGCATGCGGTCCAGCCGGAAGGCCTGTGGATCCAGCTCCATCTTGCCGGCTTCGACCTTGGAAAAATCTAAAATGTCGTTGAGCAAGCCCAGCAGCGATTGGGCCGCACTGAATGTTTTGCTGGCGTAATCCCGCTGGACTTCGCTCAGATCGGTGTTTTGCAAAAGCGACAGCAGACCCAAAATGGCGTTCATGGGCGTGCGTATTTCGTGGCTCATGTTGGCCAGAAACTGGCTCTTGTAACGCGATGCCTCCTGCGCCTCTTCAGTGGCCCGCACCATGTCGGTGATGTCCACGCGGATTCCGACAATATTTGAATCCGGTGTTTTGCGGTCAATGACGCGCAGCACACGCCCGTCATCGCGCTTCTGGACGCGCGTCGCATTGCCCTGGCGGTGTGCCTGCAGGCGCTCGGAAATCCATTCTTCCTCGCGCCCGACCGATTCGCGGTACAAGCCGCGCTTGGCACCGATGCGGACCAGTTCCTCAAACCGGACTCCTGGCACCAGCAGATCCTCCAGGTCGGGGTAGAGCTGGATGTACTTCGCGTTGCAATACACCAAGCGATCCTCTGCATCAAACAGCACAAAGGCTTCGTCCACCGCGTCAATGGCGCCGCGCAGCATGGACGTGCTGCGCTGGACTTCGGCTTCGGCCTGTTTGCGCTCGCTTAAATCGCGAAGAAAGGCAAAGTTGTATTCCTGGCCTTCAAACTCAATGAAGTTGAGTTCGGCCTCGACCGGCACATCCACACCCTGGCGGTCGCGGTGTGTAGTCTCAAAACGCAGGTTGTGCTGGCTGCGCAATTTCTGCCAATGGGCCGGCCAGCGCTCTGGGGACATGCCGGGGTTGAGGTCGAATATGCGCAGCGCGCACATTTCTTCTTCGGTATAGCCATGCAAGTCACAGGCAGCCTGATTGACGCGCAGAACCCTTGCATCCGAGCCTATCCACAGCGTTGGCAGAGACGACTTGAAAAGCGAAATTTCACTCAGCTTGAGCGTCCACTCGGCGCGGACTCGACGGCGCAGCTGCACCATCAGCAGCCAGGTAGAGCCGCCTAGGAACAGCAGCAGGAGCAGCAGAGCCGCAGCTTCCCGCCAGGCTCTGGTGCGCCAGGACGAAAGTAGGTGCTCCTGTGGAAGCGCCATGGTCACCACCAGCGGATAGTCTTGAAGGGCGCGGTAGCTGACCAAACTGGGCGTAGCGCCAAACGCGTAGGCCACTCGCACGCTGTCCACGGGCGCCTGCGCAATATCCTGTGCAATCAGTGGCATATCAAGCCTGTTGCGTTGGGCCAGCTCCGGGCGCAAGGGCCAGCTTGCAATGGCCCAGCCCTGCTTGGTGAACAGGGTGACCGATGCGTCATCACCGCCGTCAATGGCACGGTAAAGGCGCTGGAAATATTCCGGATCTACAGCTCCCATCAGATAGCCGCTAAAACCGCCCGCCAACTTGATGCTGACCGGAATAATCCACAGGCCACTGATACGGCTCTTGACCGCCTGACCCACAAACAGTCCATTCTGTGCCGGGCTCTGTTGGGCCATAAAGAAATCTCGGTCATTGGCCAGCGGCAAGACATTCGGCGCGTCTGTCAGTGTGGACGCCAAAATCTTGCCTGACTTGTCCAGCACGGCAAATGAGGCAATCAGTCCGTCTTGCGGCAGGAAAGCCCGCAGACTCGGTCCGTTGGCGGGGCTGATCCTGCCTTGGCGCAGATACTGAGCCTGAAGTTCCTGAGCAGCCAAAGACAGGGAAAGCTCCACCCGGCGCATGGTCTGGCGCGTGTGCTCTTCCAGCAAATGGGTCAGACCGCTGGTTTTAGACTGGGCGGCAGCCAATTGCTGCCCACGGTCACGCACCAAGTCCTTGGCCACCAAGGCGCACAGCAGCAGCGCGATCAAAAGTGCCAGCACAGCCACGACGTGCTGGGGCTGAGATTGCAGCCAGCGCAATACGCCGGAGGGCCGTGGTGGAGTCATGCCGGATTCTACGGCCTGAGTTCCAAGGCCTAAGCCCAAGAGCTGAACACCGCTAAGGCCTGGTTCTCTGACCCACTCCCAGGGCCGCGACCACGCTCAGCATCAGCACCGCTGCCGCACCCAGGAGGGTTGCACCATATTGACCACGGTCCATCAGCGGCCCAAACAACAAAGGGGACAGTGCAAAGCCGGTATCCAGCCCGGAGTAGACCAGGCCATAGACACGTCCGGTTGCGCCCTTGGGCGTGGCCTTCTTGATCATCAGGTCGCGCGATGGCCCGCCAATGCCGATGGCAAAACCGGTGCAGGCCAGAATCACCATGGTGGCATTGGCACCCAGCCAACCGGTGCCGCACAGCGCAAACAGCAGCGCACCTGCCGCCATGCAAACGGCCACCACGCGGTCGCTATTGAGCATGCGCGCCGCCACAAAACCACCGATGAACATGCCCACGGCACCGGCCAACATGTAAAAGGTGATGGTCAGTGTGGCCGCCTCAAAACTCACACCCTGCATCGCCTTGAGAATCGAGACCGAGAAGTTTTGCACCACGGCCAGGGTCATGGTGGAGAGTAAAAAGAAGGCAAAGCACCACCAGACCACTGGCAGCTTCATAAAGGCCAGGCTGTGTTCAGCCGGGCCATGCAAGCCCACATCATGCGCCTTGTGGTGGGTGCTGAGCTTGGCACGATGGACGACCAGCAAAGCCAGGATCAACGCATACAGAACGGCGGCAGCCAGATAGGCATTGCGCCAGCCAAAGCCTGCGCTCATGCCGGCCATAAAGAGCGGTGCCGCCGCCCAACCCAGATTGCCGGTCAGGCCGTGGGCACTGAAGGCATAACCGAGACGTGGCGCAGAAACACGCTGATTCAGAATGGTGAAGTCCACCGGGTGAAAGCTGGCATTGCCCAGGCCAGCCAGCGCCGCCACCAGCATCAAGCCGGTATAACCGGTGGCCATGGATGCGCAAACACAGGTCAACACGAGGATGGCAATGGCCGCAAACAGCAGGGGCCGCGCACCCAGCCGATCCACCACAAAGCCGGCACAGGCCTGACCGACACCAGAGACCACGAAGAACACGCTCATCAACAGGCCCAGCTCGGAGTAGCTGAAGCCAAACTCCTTGATGAACACCGGAAACATCAGCGGCAGAATCAGGTGGCTAAAGTGCGAGCTGGCGTGCGCCAGCCCGACCAAGCCGACGATGCCGGCATCTTGGCGCAGGGGAACGATGGGGGGTGGGAAAGTGGCAGCGGCGGCAGAGGTCATGCAGCCATCTTACGTGGCCGCACTATTCCCCGTCCCGCGCTGCGCTACTTAGCTGAAGCTGAACTGCCCCGGCGTCTGGATCGGATCCACTCCGACGTGGATCGTGGACTTCGGCAAGAACTTGCCTTCCAGCAAGAGCTTGGAGAGCGGATTTTCTATGCGCTGTTGGATCGCACGCTTCAGGGGCCGCGCGCCATACACCGGATCAAAGCCGACCTTGGCGAGTTCGGCCACGGCCGCCTCCGACACCTCCAGCGTCAGATCCATCTTGGCCAGGCGCGCCAACAGCACGGCCAACTGGATTTTGGCAATAGAGGCAATGTGGGCCGCATCCAGCGCGTGGAACACCACAATCTCGTCGATCCGGTTCAGGAACTCGGGACGGAAGTGGTTCTTCAGCTCGCCGGTGACGGCTTCCTTGATGTCGTCCGCGTCCTGGCCCACCATGCTCTGGATCAGATGCGAGCCGATGTTGCTGGTCATCACAATGACGGTGTTTTTGAAGTCCACGGTGCGGCCCTGGCCGTCGGTCAAGCGGCCGTCGTCCAGCACCTGCAACAGCACGTTGAACACATCCGGGTGGGCCTTTTCCACCTCGTCGAGCAGCAGCACGCTATAGGGGTTGCGGCGCACGGCCTCGGTCAGGTAGCCGCCCTCTTCATAACCCACATAGCCCGGAGGCGCGCCTATCAGGCGGGCCACGGAATGCTTTTCCATGAACTCGCTCATGTCGATGCGGATCAAATGGTCTTCGCTGTCAAACAGGAAACCGGCGAGGGCCTTGCACAGCTCGGTCTTGCCAACGCCCGTCGGGCCCAGGAACAGAAAGGAGCCGGTGGGGCGGTTCGGGTCTGACAGGCCGGAGCGCGAGCGGCGAATGGCGTTGGCAATCGCGCCAATCGCCTCTTCTTGCCCGACCACGCGGTCGTGCAGCTTGGTCTCCATCTGCAACAGCTTGTCGCGTTCGCCCTGCAGCATCTTGGACACCGGAATGCCGGTGGCGCGGCTCACCACCTCGGCAATTTCCTCGGCCCCCACCATGGTGCGCAACAGTTGCGCGCGTCCTCCGTCCTTGGCCGATTGGGCCTTGCCGGCTTCCTGGTCCTGTGCGTCCTTGAGACGCTTTTCCAGCTCGGGCAGCTTGCCGTATTGCAGTTCGCCGGCCTTGTTGAAGTCGCCCTTGTCGGTGAGCTCCTTGATCTGGAAACGCAGCTTTTCCACCTCCTGCATGATGGTCTTGGAGCCTTGCGCCTGCGCCTTCTCGGCCTTCCACAATTCGTCCAAATCGGCAATTTCCTTTTGCAGCGATTGAATCTCTTCGTTGATCAGCTCCAGCCGCTTTTGCGAGGCCTCGTCCTTCTCGCGCTTGACGGCTTCGCGTTCGATCTGCAACTGGATCAGACGCCTATCCTTCTTGTCCATCACCTCGGGCTTGGAGTCCAGCTCGATCTTGATCTTGCTGGCGGCCTCGTCGATCAGGTCAATCGCCTTGTCCGGCAAAAAGCGGTCGGTGATATAGCGCTGCGACAACTCGGCAGCAGCCACGATGGCCGGGTCGGTGATCTGCACGCCGTGGTGGGTTTCATAGCGCTCTTTGAGGCCACGCAGGATGGCAATCGTGGCTTCCACGGTAGGTTCACCGACCAGGATTTTTTGGAAGCGGCGCTCCAGCGCAGCGTCCTTCTCGATGTACTTGCGATACTCATCCAGCGTGGTGGCGCCCACGCAATGCAACTCGCCACGCGCCAGGGCGGGCTTGAGCATATTGCCAGCGTCCATGGCACCCTCGGCCTTGCCGGCACCAACCATGGTGTGTAGCTCGTCGATGAAGACGATGGTCTGGCCCTCGTCCTTGGCCAGGTCTTTGAGCACATTTTTCAGCCGCTCCTCGAACTCGCCACGGAACTTGGCACCCGCCAGGAGCGAGGCCATGTCCAGCGACAGCACGCGCTTGCCCTTGAGCGAATCCGGCACCGCGCCGTCCACAATGCGCTGGGCCAGGCCTTCGACGATGGCCGTCTTGCCCACGCCAGGCTCGCCGATCAGCACCGGGTTGTTCTTGGTGCGGCGCTGCAGCACCTGGATGGCACGGCGGATTTCGTCGTCGCGGCCGATGACCGGGTCGAGCTTACCCAGGCGGGCGCGCTCGGTAAGGTCCACGCAGTATTTCTTCAGCGACTCGCGCTGGTCTTCGGCGTCCGCATTGTCCACGCTTTGACCGCCGCGCACGGCCTCAATGGCCGACTCCAAACTCTTGCGGGTCAGGCCGTTGGCACGCACCAAGTTACCGATGTCGCCCTTGTGGTCGGCCATTGCCAACAGGAACAAGGAGCCCTCCACAAATTGGTCGCCGCGCTTGATGGACTCCTTTTCGGCCGCCTGCAACAGGCTCACCGTATCGCGACCCACCTGCACCTGCTCCTGGCCTTGCACCTGCGGGAACTTCTTGATGGCGGCCTCGGCCCCGGCCAACAAGCCATTGACGTTGACGCCCGCGCGTTGCAGCAAGGCCTTGGGGCCATCGTCCTGGCGCAGCATGGCCGCCAGCACGTGGGCCGGCTCGATATAGGCGTGGTCATTGCCCAGCGCCAGCGATTGGGCGTCGCCCAGGGCTTCCTGAAATTTAGTTGTTAGTTTGTCAGTACGCATAAAAACTCCTTTTGACTATGATGTCTGGTGTTTTGCAGCTTGAGGCCAAACGAAATATTTTCAAGTGCGCTGGGCCACAAAGCCTGCTTGGTTGGCTGATCCAGGTCAAAGGCTTGTCTCTGTGCCGCTGCTTTCATGCAGGCGGGCAACGGGGGTAAGAGGCCTACGCAAGCAGGCGGAAGACGGCGGAGAACCCTCAGGCGGCGTTGGACACGGAAATGCCCCAACGCGCCAGCGCTTCGTCATCAGTAACGCGTGCATCGACCCAATGCGCTCCTTCGGGCGTGGCTTCCTTCTTCCAGAACGGCGCCTGGGTTTTGAGGTAGTCCATCAAAAACTCGCAGGCCTTGAAGCTCTCGCCCCGGTGCGCCGAAGTGACCGCCACCAAAACAATCTGGTCCAGCGGCTGCAGCAGGCCGACCCGGTGCACCACGCGCGCGCCAAAAATGTCAAAGCGCCGGTGGGCTTCATCAATCATGGCCTCAATAGCCTTCTCGGTCATGCCGGGGTAATGCTCCAGCTCCAGAGACTGAACGGACGGCTTGGCACCGCCATTGCGGTCTCGCACCGTGCCAACGAAGCTGCAGACCGCACCCACCCGCATGTCACCCGCACGCAGGCTTGCAAGCTCTTCGGACAAATCGAAGTCCTGGGTCTGGATGGAAACGCGGGGAATGGTCATAGCAAAGTTTAGCCGCCGGTAACGGGTGGAAAAAACGCGACCTCGCAGCCGTCGGTGAGCGCCGCGGATTCGTCGCTCATGACCTGGTTCAAGGCCATGCGCAGGGTGCGGCCACGGGCCAAGGCTTCACCAGCAGAATCGGGTCTGGCAATCAGCGCATCGCGCAACTGCGCCAGCGTGGCGGCCTGGGTTTCCAAGGCTTCGGAGGACTTGCCCATGGCCTCACGGATGGAGGCAAAGTAGCGCACGGTGATCTTCATGCCAGCAGCTCCGCAAAGGACAGAAAACGCACAGCATCCCCTTTTTGAATGGTCTGCCCAATAGCGTTATCCACCAGTCCATCGCCCCAGACAGCCGAGGTCAGCACGCCGGAACTCTGGTTGGGAAACAGGTCCAGGCCGCCCTGGGCATTGCGGCGCACGCGCAGGAATTCCTGACGCTTGTCGGCACGCAGCCAGTCGAAATCGGCACGCAGACTCGCCGCCACAGGTGCCACATCGGTCACGCCCTGCAGGCGTAGCAGAAAGGGGCGCACCAGCAGCAGGAAGGTCACAAAGCTGGATACCGGGTTGCCAGGCAGGCCGATGAAATGCGCCGAACCCACCTTGCCATGAGCAAAGGGCTTGCCGGGTTTCATGGCGATTTGCAAGAGGTCCAGGCTGCCCAGAGCCAGCACGGCCGGCTTGATGTGGTCTTCCTCGCCAACCGATACGCCGCCGCTGGTCAAAATGACGTCATGGGCGGCACTGGCCTCACGCATGGCGTTCACAGTTGCATCCAGGCGGTCGGGAACGATGCCGAAGTCTGTCACCACACAGCCCATGCGTCGCAGCAGACTACTCAGGAAAAAGCGATTCGAGTTGTAAATGGCGCCAGGACGCATGTCCTCTGGCGCCACCGTGCCCGGCATGACCAGCTCGTCTCCGGTGGAAAACAGGGCCACGCGCGGACGCCGCAGCACGGTCAAGCTGGCCATGCCAATGCTTGCGGCCAAACCCAATTCTGCCGGACCCAAACGCTGGCCCCGGGCAAGCACGACGGCACCGCTTGCCACATCCTCACCGGCGCGGCGAATCCATTGGCCTGGCTTGGGCACTACGTTGACCTGCACCCGCGCTGTGCCACCTTCTGCCACCGCCACACAGTCTTCCTGCATCACCACGGCATCGGCACCGGCCGGAATCGGGGCGCCGGTAAAGATGCGGGCCACGGTCTGCGGCTGCAGCGGCTCGCCGGAAGAACCGGCAGGAATGCGCTGCGACACCGGCATCTCCACGCCAGGCGCCGTCACATCCAGCACGCGCACGGCATAACCATCCATGGAGCTGTTGTCCTGCGGTGGCACGTGCAAGGCCGAGACCACGTCGGCTCCAAGCACCCGGCCATCGGCGTCCAAGGTGGCAAGCTCTTCCACAACGGACAGGGGCAGAACAGTGGCAAGCAGCTGGGCCAGCGCCTCGGCCAGGGATAAAAGCGGCGCGCGGGGAGGTGGTGTTGGCATGGAATCGGTCAATAGTGTCGGATCAATAGCCGCACTCGCGTGCGATCAGGGCCTTGATGGGAGCGACATCGGCCGCCATCAGTTGCACGCGTTTAGGCAAGGCTTCTATGCCCTCGAAGCGCGCGGGGCGCTCGGGTTCGCGTCCCAGGGCTTCGACAATGGTGGCGGCAAATTTGATTGGCAAGGCAGTTTCCAGAACGATCATGGGCGTGTCTGGAGTGCGCTTTTCCAACGCCACCTTCAGGGCATCTGCCGTGTGCGTGTCGATCATAAAACCGTGCTGCTCAAAGGTAGAACGGATGGTGGCCAGGCGGTCTGCATGCGTGCTCTTGCCGCTGACAAATCCGTAGCGAGCGGCGGCCTGCACAAACAGCGGATCGGCGCTCAGATCAAAGCGCCCTTCTGTGTTGAGGGCCTGGCCAAACAAGGCCTTGACGCGAGTACCGTCCCGGCCCAGCAGGTCGAACACAAAGCGCTCGAAATTGCTGGCCTTGGAGATGTCCATCGACGGACTGGAGGTCTCAAAGGTGTCGGCACTGCCGCGCACCCGGTAGACGCCGGTGCGAAAGAACTCGTCGAGCACATCGTTTTCATTGGTGGCCACCACCAACTTTTCAATCGGCAGACCCATCATGCGCGCCACATGGCCGGCGCAGACATTGCCGAAGTTGCCGCTGGGAACCGCGAAGGAAACCTTTTGCAGATTAGTTTCAGTTGCCTGGATGTATCCGGCGAAATAATAGACGACCTGGGCCAGCAGACGCGCCCAGTTGATCGAATTGACCGTGCCAATTTTGTACTTGCGCTTGAATTCCAGGTCGTTGCTGACCGCCTTGACAATGTCCTGGCAGTCGTCAAACACGCCGTCCACGGCGATGTTGTAAATGTTGGCATCCTGCAGGCTGAACATCTGCGCCTGTTGGAACGGACTCATGCGCCCATGTGGGCTGGTCATGAAAACGCGCACGCCCTTTTTGCCGCGCATGGCGTATTCGGCCGCGCTGCCGGTGTCGCCGCTGGTAGCGCCCAGGATGTTGAGCTCTTCGCCCCGGCGTGCCAGCTCGTACTCAAACAGGTTGCCCAGCAACTGCATGGCCATGTCCTTGAAGGCCAGGGTCGGGCCATTCGACAGCGCCTCGATCCACAGGCCCACTTCCACATGGCGCAGGGGCACGATCTCGCCGGTGCCAAAAATTTCTGCCGTATAGGTCTTGGCGCAAATGGCGCGCAGATCCTCGGCCGGAATGTCGTCGATATACAGCGACAGAATCTCAAACGCCAGGGCCGCGTAGCCCTGCTGGTGATAGACCTGGCGCCATTGGCTCAGCGTGGCATCGCTGACCTGGGGATAGCTTTCGGGCAGATACAGGCCGCCATCCGGCGCCAGGCCTTCGAGCAGGATTTCGCAAAAGCGCTTGCGCTCAAGTGATGAAGCGGCAGCGCGGGTGCTGAGGTAGTTCATGCCAGTTCTTCCTTGCGGATGCGGGTGATGGGCTCCAGCACCGTGGGCAGGGCCTGCATGGCGGCCAGCGCGGTATTCATCTTGGCCTCGACGCAATCGTGGGTCAGGATGATCAGGTCGGTTTGCGTGGCGTCGGCTCCACCGACTTCGTCGGCCTCGCGCTGCAACACGGCGTCAATGCTGATGCCGGATTCCGCCAGAATGCCGGTCACCTTGGCCAGCACGCCAGCCTGATCGGCCACGCGCAGGCGCAGGTAGTAGCTGGTCACCACATCGGCCATGGGCAGGATGGGCGTGTCGCTCATCGCGTCGGGCTGGAAGGCCAGGTGCGGCACGCGGTGCATGGAATCGGCGGTGTGCAAACGGGTGATGTCGACCAGGTCAGCAATCACGGCGCTGGCGGTCGGCTCGGAACCGGCCCCCTTGCCGTAATACAGCGTGGTGCCCACGGCATCGCCCTGCACCATCACCGCATTCATGGCCCCTTCGACATTGGCAATCAGGCGCTTGCTTGGAACCAGGCTGGGGTGCACGCGCAGCTCAATGCCTTCCGGGCGACGCTTCGCAATGCCCGAGAGCTTGATGCGGTAGCCAAGTTGTTCAGCGTATTTGATGTCCTGGCTGGAGAGCTTGGTAATGCCCTCGACATAGGCCTTATCAAACTGCACCGGCACGCCAAAGGCGATGGCCGACATGATGGTGGCCTTGTGGGCGGCGTCTATACCCTCGATGTCAAAGGTGGGATCGGCCTCGGCGTATCCCAGGCGCTGCGCCTCTTTCAGCACCACGGCAAAGTCCAGGCCCTTGGAGCGCATCTCGGACAGGATGAAGTTGGTGGTTCCGTTGATGATGCCGGCGATCCACTCGATGCGGTTGGCGGTCAGGCCTTCGCGCAAAGCCTTGATGATGGGAATGCCACCGGCCACGGCCGCTTCAAACGCCACCATCACGCCCTTGGCGGATGCGGCGGCGAAAATCTCGGTGCCGTGCACGGCCAGCAAGGCCTTGTTGGCGGTGACCACATGTTTGCCAGCAGCGATGGCTTCGAGCACCAGGGTCTTGGCAATGCCGTAGCCGCCAATCAGCTCGATGACGATGTCAATGTCCGGATTGGCAATGATTTCGCGGGCATCGTTTACCACCTGCACATCGGGGCCGACCACGGCGCGGGCGCGCGCCTCGTCCAGGTCTGCCACCATGGTGATCTCAATGCCACGGCCGGCACGGCGTTGAATCTCTTGCTGGTTGCGCTTGAGCACGTTGAAGGTGCCGCTGCCCACTACGCCAATGCCCAAAAGGCCTACTTGAATCGGTTTCATATCGTTTTTCGGTTAAAGAGTTCTGTGCCCGCTGTTTGCTCGCGGGCCGAAAATAAAGTGGATTTAGTTGCCGTGACGTTTGCGGTAGATTTCAAGAAACTTGGCAACCCGGCCTATGGCCTCGCGCAAGTCGTCCTCATGGGGCAAGAACACGATGCGGAAATGGTCCGGCGTATCCCAATTAAAGCCGGTGCCCTGCACCAGCATCACGCGGGTTTCCTGCAGCAGCTCCATAAAGAAATTCTGGTCATCCGTGATCGGATAAATCACCGGGTCGAGCCTGGGGAACATGTATAGCGCCGCACTGGGCTTGACGCAAGTGACGCCGGGAATGGCGGTGATCAGTTCATAGGCCAGGTCGCGCTGGCGGCGCAGGCGCCCGCCTTCGCAGACCAACTCGTTGATGCTCTGGTGGCCACCCAAGGCGGTCTGAATGGCCCACTGGCCCGGCACATTGGCGCACAGACGCATGTTGGAGAGCATGTTCAGGCCCTCGATGTAATCGCTGGCGCTGCGCTTGTCACCCGACACCACCAACCAACCGGCGCGATAACCACAGGAGCGGTAGCTCTTGGAGAGCGAGTTGAAGGTCAGCGTCAGCACGTCTTCGCTGAGCGATGCGATCGGTGTGTGCCGGGCGCCGTCGTACAGCACCTTGTCGTAGACCTCGTCGGCAAAGATCACCAGACCAAACTCACGGGCGATTTCCACAATCGACATCAGCAGCGCGTCGGAATAGAGCGCGCCGGTCGGGTTGTTGGGGTTAATCACCACGATGCCCTTGGTGTGCGGTGTGATCTTGGAGCGTATGTCCTTGAGATCGGGCATCCAGCCGTTGGACTCGTCACAGCGGTAGTGCACCGGCGTACCACCCGACAGGCTGGCCGCAGCCGTCCACAGAGGATAGTCGGGCATGGGCAGCAGAAGTTCATCGCCATCATCGAGCAGGCCGTTGGTGGCCATGACGATCAGCTCGGAGGCACCGTTGCCCAAATAGATATCGTCCAGCGTCACGCCCAGAATGCCCTGCTTTTGGGTTTCGTGCATCACCGCCTTGCGCGCCGCAAAAATGCCCTTGCTGTCGGAGTAGCCCGCCGAATTGGGCAGGTTGCGAATCATGTCCTGCTGAATTTCTTCAGGCGCATCAAAGCCAAATACCGCCAGATTGCCGATATTGAGCTTGATGATTTTCTGGCCTTCCTCCTCCATCTGACGCGCACGGTCCATGATGGGGCCGCGGATGTCGTAGCAGACGTTGGCCAGCTTGGCTGATTTTCTAATGGTTCTCACAGTCACTCCAACAGGGTTATCGGGGCTAAACCTATAATTTGACCACAGTTAGCCCCCGTGTAGCGGCAAGGCTTCAGACCCTGCGGACTTCCAATTCCCCATTCGTTCCCCATTAGCACCATGAAACTCCAGCCCGACGCCACCAACGGCCCCACGATCACCGGATATGGAGCGGGCTGGGTGGACGTCAACGGCCAAAAATTCAGCAGCCATCTGATGGTCAATGCACAGAGTGGCGCCAGCCTGTGGACCTGCCCTGGTTTCGAGTCCCTCTTGCCCGAGCACTTTGATCTGTTTGCCGACATGCAGCCGGAGCTGATCATTTTTGGCAGCGGTGAGCGCATCCGCTTCCCCCATCCCAGCTGTTTGCAAAACCTCTACGCCAGACGTATCGGGGTGGAAACCATGGACACTTTTGCTGCCTGCCGCACCTTTAATTTTCTAGCGGGCGAAGGCAGAAGGGTGATTGCCGCGCTGCTGCTATGAGGGGCACGAAGGCGCTCGCCGGAGCCGGTGTCTGTTTCAGAGTAAAATCCTGGGTTGCGGTCGAGGGAAAATAGCGCCGCGACGCTAAACGCCCTCACCTTGACTGACACCTGCACGCGAGACATTTATACCCTATGGCGATTGTTGTCAATAAACCCCTCCCTGAGTTCGAAGCAAATGCCACCGGCGGCATCAAGGTGACCAACACCTCCAACAACGGCAGAACCATGGTGCTGTACTTTTACCCGAAGGACAATACCCCTGGTTGCACGACAGAAGCGATGCAATTCCGTGACAAGTACAAAGACTTTGTCAAGGCCGGGGCCACCGTGTTCGGCGTTTCCCGCGACAACATGAAGTCCCACGACGAGTTCAAGGCCAAGCTGGAACTGCCGTTCGAACTGATTGCTGATACCGAAGAAAAAATGTGCCACATGTTCGGCGTGGTCAAGAACAAGATCATGTACGGAAAAAAGGTCAAGGGCATTGAGCGCAGCACCTTCCTGGTGGGCGCAGACGGCCTGCTCAAGGAAGAATGGCGCGGACTGAAAGTACCTGGCCATGTGGACGAGGTGCTCAAGTCGGTCAAGATCCTGAACAAGAAAGCCGCCTGAGTTTGTTTGGACACATGCGCTGGTGTCACCCAGCTTATGCATAATGGGCACATGCCGTTGACTCTCACGACCGCGTTTGTTAGAAAAAGCCACCTGGGCTCAAGGTGGCTTTTTTGCTTTTACGGCATCGTTTTTTCATAAACCATTCTTCACGAGCCACCCTACATGCCCCTGCCTCCTGCCCCCTCCAAGCGCGCCGACCGCCTGACCGCCAAGGCTTTTGATGCCCCTGCGCGCAGCCATCGGCCACCACGCAAAGCCCAGAGCGTGGCGCCCGTGCCGAGCAGCGTCGCAGCCGAGATCCCGTTGGCCAAGGCACCAGCCTCCTTTCTGCCCCAGCTGGCTGCCCTGGAATCCGCGCCCAAGGCAGCGCCAGCGGTCGCCATCAAACCCGCTGGCGCCAGCCGACGGAGCAAACGCGTACATACCGGTCCGACCAAGCTGTTTGTGCTCGACACCAATGTGCTGATGCACGACCCGATGTGTCTGTTCCGCTTTGAAGAACACGACATCTACCTGCCCATGATCGTGCTCGAAGAGCTCGACGGCCACAAAAAGGGCATGACGGAAGTGGCCCGCAATGCGCGCCAGACCAGCCGCACCCTGGACGCCTTGGCCGGCACACCGGGCGCCGACATCACGGCCGGTTTCCAGCTGGCCAGCACCGGCCACCGCGATGCGCGCGGCAAGCTGCTGTTCCAGACCCAGCCGCTGGACTACGCTCTGCCCACCAGCCTGCCCCAGGGCAAGGCGGACAACCAGATCCTGGGCGTGGTAGCGGCCCTGAGCAAGCAATTTGCCCCGCGCGAAGTGGTGCTGGTGTCCAAGGACATCAATATGCGCGTCAAGGCCAGGGCCCTGGGCCTGGCCACCGACGACTACCAGAACGATAAGACGCTGGAAGACGGCGACCTGCTGTACTCCGGCAGTCTGGCCCTGCCCTCCGACTTCTGGGCCACGCACGGCCAGAGCGTGGAAAGCTGGCAGCAGGGTCAGCACACCTTTTACAAGGTGGACGGCCCCTCGGTGCCGGGCATGCTGATCAACCAGTTTGTGTATTTCGAGTCGCCCGGCGAGCCCAGCCTGTATGCCCGCGTCACCGAAATTCGCGGCACCACCGCCGTGCTCAAGACGCTCAAGGACTTCAACCATCTGAAAAATGCGGTCTGGGGTGTCACCACCCGCAACCGCGAGCAGAACTTCGCCATGAACCTGCTGACCGACCCTGAAGTGGACTTTGTCACTCTGACCGGAACGGCTGGCACCGGCAAGACCTTGATGGCCCTGGCCGCGGGCCTGACCCAGGTGCTGGACGACAGGCGCTATACGGAGATCATCGTCACCCGTGCCACCGTCAGCGTCGGTGAGGACATCGGCTTCCTGCCGGGCACCGAGGAAGAAAAGATGGGCCCGTGGATGGGTGCGCTGGACGACAACCTGGAGGTGCTGGGCAAGACCGACACCAGCGCCGGTGAGTGGGGCCGCGCCGCCACCAACGAGCTGATCCGCAGCCGCATCAAAATCAAGAGCATGAACTTCATGCGCGGACGCACCTTCCTCAACAAGTACGTGATCATCGACGAGGCGCAGAACCTGACGCCCAAGCAGATGAAGACCCTGATCACCCGCGCCGGCCCCGGCACCAAGATCATCTGCATGGGCAACCTGGCCCAGATCGACACGCCCTACCTGACCGAAGGTTCTTCTGGCCTGACCTTTGCCGTGGACCGCTTCAAGGGCTGGCCACATGGCGGTCATATCACCCTGGCGCGCGGTGAACGCTCCAGGCTGGCAGACTTTGCCAGCGAAGTTCTGTAGCCGGAGCGTGGGGGCTTTTCAGTAGTCCCCAGAGCCGCCGCTGGCCAGGTTTTCGAACTTGGTGATATTGCGCAAAAAGGCGAGCTTGACGGTCCCGGTGGGGCCGTTTCGCTGTTTGGCGATGATCACCTCGGCCACACCCGGCTCCTTGCAGGCTTCCTTGGTGTAGTACTCGTCGCGGTAAATAAACATGATGATGTCGGCATCCTGCTCGATGGCGCCCGATTCGCGCAGGTCGCTCATCATCGGGCGCTTGTCGGGGCGCTGCTCCACGCTGCGGTTGAGCTGCGACAGGGCAATCACCGGGCATTTGAGCTCACGCGCCAGCATCTTCAGACCCCGCGAAATTTCGCCCAGCTCGGTCGCGCGGTTCTCGCCGTCGCTGCCGCCATTGCCGCTCATCAGCTGCAGGTAATCGACGACGATCAGCCCGAGCTGGCCGTACTGGCGTGACAGGCGCCGGGCATTGGCCCGCACCTCGCTGGAGTTCAGGCCCGGGCTCTCATCGATGTGCAGGGAGATGGTGCGCAAGCGCTCAATCGCCTCCGTCAAGCGCGGCCACTCTTCATCGGTCAGCCGTCCGGTGCGCAAATGGCCCTGGTCGATACGGCCAATCGAGCCGACGATACGCACGGCCAACTGCGCCGCGCCCATTTCCATGGAAAACACCGCCACCGGCAGGCCTTCGTTCAGGGCCACGTTTTCGGCAATATTGATGGCCAGGGCGGTTTTGCCCATCGAGGGTCTTGCCGCCAAAACAATCAAATCCCCTGCCTGCAGACCGGCGGTCATGCGGTCAAAGTCTATGAATCCGGTGCGCACTCCGGTCACATCGTTGGGGTTGTCCGCCATCTCCTGGACCCGGTCCAGCAGATTGACCACCAGCGTGTCCATGGCCTGGAAGCCCTGCTTGTTGCGCTTGCCCTGCTCGCCGATGTTGAAGATCTTCTGCTCGGACTCGTCGACGATTTGCGACACCGCCCGGCCCTTGGGATTGAAGGCATTGGTGGCAATTTCGTCGCTGGCGCTGACCAGTTTGCGCAGGATGGAGCGGTCGCGCACGATCTCCGCGTAGCGGCGGATATTGCTGGCGCTGGGCACATACTGGGCCAGCGAGTTCAGATAGGCCAGGCCACCGATCTCCTCGGCCTTGCCCTGGCTTTGCAGATGTTCAAACACGGTGATCACGTCGGCCGGCTTGCTGGCGTTGACCAGCGCACCGATGGCGCTGTAAATCAGCTTGTGCTCATAGCGGTAGAAGTCGCTGTCGACCAGCACATCGCCGACCCGGTCCCAGGCATGGTTGTCCAGCAACAGACCACCCAGCACGCTGGACTCGCCCTCGATCGAGTGCGGCGGAATGCGAAGTTGGGCAATTTGGCGGTCTTGCCCGTATTCATCATAGGGTGTGTTGACGGCTGACATGGGTGTTCCTTTGTGGCCTTCATGCTACGTCGCCGGGCCCGTTCCGTCGAGGGCAAAGCCTGGGTATATGTAGGCGTGAAAACTGTGCACAAGCTGTGCAAAGCTGTGGATAAGCGACCCCACAATGACAAAAGCCGCTGGGGACAAACCCGGCGGCTTTTTGTGACGAACGGCCTGCGAACAGACCGGCTCGGTCAGACTTGACTTAGCAACTTAGGCGGTTTCACCGTACACGGATACGGTGATGTCCACCACCACATCGGTGTGCAATGCCACGCTCACGGTGCTGTCGCCAACCACCTTGATAGCGCCGTTGGGCATACGCACGTGGGCCTTGGCAACCTTGTAACCGTTCTTGGCCAACTCTTCGGCGATGTCCGAGTTGGTGACGGAACCGAACAAGCGGCCATCCACGCCCGCCTTTTGCGTCAGCTTGATGGTCGTGCCACCGAGCTTTTCGCCCAAGGCTTGCGACTCAGCCAGCTTGGCAGCGGCAGACTTTTCCAGTTCGGCGCGACGGGCTTCGAATTCTGCCTTGGCAGCTTCGGTAGCGCGGCGGGCACGGCCGGAAGGGATCAGGAAGTTACGTGCGTAACCATCTTTCACGCGGACGATTTCGCCCAGGTTACCGAGGTTGACGACCTTGTCGAGCAGAATAATTTGCATGGGTCTACTCCTTAGATCTTGTGCTGGTCGCTATAAGGCAGCAGCGCGAGGAAACGCGCACGCTTGATAGCGGTATTGAGTTGGCGCTGGAAAATTGCGCGGGTGCCGGTCAGGCGTGCGGGAATGATCTTGCCGTTTTCGGCAATGAAGTCGCGCAGGGTGTCGATGTCTTTGTAGTCAATCTCTTCGACGCCGGTCACGGTGAAGCGGCAAAAGCGCTTGCGCTTGAACAGCAGAGATTGGGTATTGCGCTTGGGGCGCTTGTCTTTATTGAAACGTTTTGGTCCGGGCATGATGGACTCCTTAAATTAGTTTTGCAAAAAATCCTGAATATGAAAAACGACTGACTTTCCCTGTCGTGCATTGGCCAGAAAACCTTTGAAGTTCCAGTTGCTGCCGACGGCCTGTTGGGCAAGTCGGGCGGCTTCGGATCCAAAGGCAACTGCCTTGATCACCATCTTCACGGTTCTGATTCCACCGGCTTCCTGGATTTGCGACTCGTGTTCGAGTCTGCAGTTCAGGGCCGGTATGCCTGCCGGTGTGTAACGCATGGGTTCAACCTCTGCGATCACGGCGTTCAGTTCCAGGGAATTGGTTTGCACTCCTTGTGGGGGAAAACTTAGCTTTTCAACAATCAGGCTTGATCAATTAAGCTTGCTGTTGGTATTCAGCTTGCTGGGCCTTGCGCGTTTCTTCGCGCTCAACGGTCTTCATCATGGAAGACGGACCGGTGTCGGCCTTCTTCTTCAGAACCGTCAGGTGACGCAGCACGGCATCGTTGAACTTGAACGCGTGTTCCAGTTCAGCCATCACAGCCTGATCGGCTTCGATGTTGATGCACAGGTAATGCGACTTGGCCAGCTTGTTGATCATGTACACCATCTGACGACGGCCCCAATCTTCAACACGGTGCACCTTGCCACCGCCAGCGGTGATCATGCCCTTGTAACGCTCCAGCATGGCAGGAACTTGTTCGCTCTGATCCGGGTGGATCATGAGAATGATTTCGTAATGACGCATTGATACTCCTTGTGGATGTCCCGGAAATTCTTCATTTACCGGGTAAAGAAAAAGCTGCCCCCGGCGTCTAAACAGGGTGCAGCAAGGCGAAGCCCATGATTATAGCCCAAGTGCTGCGGCAGGTCTAAACCGCGTTCGGCGGCTCGGGCGTGGAGACCAGGCTGAGCAGGGCCGTCGCCGCCAGGCCGGCCGCCACGCCAAAGATGCCTGCGGATACCGGCTGAATGCCCAGCCACAAACCGTCACCCGCCAGCCCCAGTGCCTGGCGCACACCGACCTGATTGATCACCATGTAATAGGAGGTGAGTGCCAGACCCGTGAGCATGCCACCGACCGCGCCGACGCGGGTGGTACGTGGCCAAAAGATGCCCAGCACCATGGCCGGAACAAAGGCCGCACCGGCCAGTGAAAACGAAGCCGCCACCAGGTACAAGATGCCGGCCGGGCGCTGCGCCGCCACATAGGCGGCGATCAGGGCCACCACCAAGAGCGCAAACTTGGACCACATGACACGGCGCATGGACTGCAGCTTGCTGCTGCTGTTGCCCTCAAAGTACACGTCATGCGCCAACGCATTGCCAATCGTCAACAGCAGCCCGTCGGCGGTGGACAGGGCCGCGGCCAGGCCACCGGCGGCCACCAGCACCGACACCACATAGGGCAGGCCGCTGATTTCCGGCGAGGCCAGCATCACCAGATCGGGGCCGATCTTGAGCTCGCCAAAATGCAGAATGCCGTCGCCAAGGACATCGGAATAGCTCAGCAAGGCCGGGTCGCGTGACCATTGGGCCATCCAGCTCGGCAGCGCATCAAACGGCTGGCCCACCAGATGCGCCATCACCTCGTACTTGACCAAGACCGCCAGCGCCGGTGCCGAGGCATACAGCAGGGAAATAAAGACCAGGGACCAGGCCACCGAACGCCGGGTCTCGGCCACCGTGGGCGTGGTGTAGTAGCGCGTCAACAAATGGGGCAGGCCGGCAGTGCCTACCATCAGGCAAAACACCAGGGCCAGAAAGTTCAGGCGCGAGCTCTGAAAGGCTTGCTGCTGTTGGGGATTTCCGTCAGGGTCGCCCGCAAACGGCAGGGCATGAGGAGACAGGCCGCCCAAGGGTTTGGCACGCTCGCGGTAGTCCTGCGCCATGGCGCTCCAGCGCTCGCGCGCCACGGCCACATCGCGCGGCAACGCGGCCAGATCGTGCCGCAGCTGATTGGCCAGCTCATCGTCTGGCTTGACCGCATTGAGCTTGCTCCTGATCTCCAGGCGTTCCACTTGGAGCGACTGCTCCACGTTTTGCAGCTTTTTGTCCAGCACATCGGCATGCCGCGCGAATTCTGCGATGACCTGTTTTTCAGCCGGGTCGTCCATCAACTGGCGCTCCAGGGCGGCAATTTTTTGCAACTGTTGCCCGTAGGCCAGCGGTGCCAAGGGATTGCCCACCTGCTTGTAGGCCAGCCAGGAAACTGGCAGCAAAAAGGCCAGAATCATCACCCAGTACTGCACCGCCTGGGTCCAGGTGACGGCCCGCATGCCGCCCAAAAAGGAACACACCAGCACACCGCCCAGGCCCAGCAGAATGCCAATTTCAAAATGCACGCCGGTCATGCGCGAGGTAATCAGCCCGACGCCGTAAATTTGTGCCACCACGTAGGTAAAAGACACCACCACCGCAGCCAGCGCCGCAATCCTGCGCGGCCAGCGTCCGCCAAAACGCAAGGCAAAGTAATCCGGCACGGTATACAGATTCAGGCGGCGCAGATAGGGCGCCACCAGCAGTGCTACTAGGCAAAAGCCACCGGTCCAGCCCATGATGTAGGCCAGCCCCCCAGGTTGGCCACCAGAACCAGAGAATCCCTGCAAATACAGGCCGCCTGCCAAACTAATAAACGAGGCCGCGCTCATCCAGTCGGCGGCCGTGGCCATACCGTTATAAAGGCCCGGAATGCGCCTACCGGCCACGTAATACTCCGAAGCTTCTGAGGTGCGTCCGTAGACACCTATGACGGCGTACACCACCAGGGTGGCCGAAAGAAAAATGCCGGCGATCCAGACCTTTGTCAGACCCCAGTGCTCCGCCACGGCGAGCGCCACCAGCATGACCAGCAGGCCCAGCAGCAAGAGGGCAAAGCGCCGGTGATAGCGCCTTGTCTGCAGACGGAATGCAGCGTGGTCAAAGTCCGGATCAGGCCCCTCGCGCCGGTTGCTGACCCGCGCAAAGACCACCACGATGGCGACAAACACCAAGAGCGAGCCTTGCGCGGCAAACCAGAAGTCAAACGGCCAACCGGCCACCAACCCTTGCAAGTCACGGGCAAAAAAAACTAGCCCGAATGAGGCGACAAACCACACCAGCAACAGCCCCCCGTGCAGGGGCCATGGCCGGTGCGCGCTTGCCCTGCGCATTAAGCGGCGAGTTGCTGCCAGGTGGCGATCACCGAGTCCGGGTTCAGCGAGATGCTCGAAATGCCCTGCTCCTTGAGCCAATGGGCGAAGTCTGGATGGTCGCTAGGGCCCTGACCGCAAATTCCGACGTACTTACCCTGCTTGCGGCAGGCAGTGATGGCCATGCTGATCAGCGCCTTGACGGCCGCGTCGCGTTCGTCAAAGTCGGCCGCCAACACCTCCAGTCCCGAGTCTCGGTCCAGACCCAGGGTCAGCTGGGTCAGGTCATTGGAACCAATGGAGAAGCCATCAAAGTACTGCAAGAAGTCGTCCGCCAGAATGGCGTTGCTGGGGATCTCGCACATCATGATCAGCTTGAGTTCGTTCTCACCCCGGCGCAGTCCGTGCTTGCCCATCAACTCGGTCACCTTGCGGGCCTGCTCCAGCGTACGCACAAAGGGAACCATGACCTGCACATTGCTCAGGCCCATGTCGTTGCGCACGCGCTTCAAGGCCTCGCATTCCATGGCAAAGGCCTCGCCAAACTCGGCCGACACATAGCGCGCAGCGCCACGGAAGCCCAGCATGGGGTTCTCTTCTTCCGGCTCGTAGCGGCTGCCGCCAATCAGCTTGCGGTACTCGTTGCTTTTGAAGTCCGACAGGCGCACGATCACCGGCTTGGGCCAGAAGGCCGCGGCAATGGTCGCCACGCCTTCGGCCACGCGGTCCACATAAAAGGCGCGGGGCGAAGCGTGGCCTCGGGCCACCGACTCGACCGCCTTTTTTAAATCGGCATCCACATTCGGGTAGTCCAGAATGGCCTTGGGGTGCACGCCAATATTGTTGTTGATGATGAACTCAAGGCGAGCCAGACCCACGCCCTGGTTGGGCAACTGGCAGAAGTCAAAGGCCAGCTGCGGGTTGCCCACATTCATCATGATCTTGACGTCGATCTCGGGCATCACGCCGCGCTGCACCTCGGAGACTTCGGTCTCCAGCAGGCCGTCGTAGACAAAACCGGTGTCGCCCTCGGCGCAGCTGACCGTGACCAGCATGCCGTCCTTGAGCTTGTCGGTGGCATCACCGCAACCGACCACAGCCGGAATGCCCAGTTCGCGTGCAATGATGGCGGCGTGGCAGGTGCGCCCGCCACGGTTGGTGACGATGGCCGAGGCGCGCTTCATCACCGGCTCCCAGTTGGGATCGGTCATGTCGGTGACCAGAATGTCACCGGCCTGGACCTGGTCCATATCGGCAATGCTGTGGACTATGCGCACCGGGCCGGTACCAATTTTTTGGCCAATGGCGCGGCCATCGATCAGCACGGCGCCACGGCCCTTGAGCTTGTAGCGGTATTCCACCTTGTCGGCGGACTGGCTCTTCACGGTTTCGGGCCGTGCCTGCAGGATGTAGAGTTGGCCGTCGATACCATCCTTGCCCCATTCAATGTCCATGGGGCGGCCGTAATGTTCCTCGATCACCAGTGCGTAGCGGGCCAGTTGCTCGACATCGGCGTCGGTCAGCGAATAGCGGTTGCGCAACTCGGTGGGCACATCGGTGGTCTTGACCAGCTTGCCACCAGCGGCCTTTTCTTCGGCCGTCGTGAATTCCATTTGCAGCAGCTTGGAGCCCAGGCTGCGTCGAATCAGGGCGCGCTTTCCCGCCTTGAGCATGGGCTTGTGCACATAGAACTCGTCGGGGTTCACAGCGCCCTGCACAACCGTCTCACCCAGGCCGTAGCTGGAGGTGATGAACACCACATCGGAGAAACCGGATTCGGTGTCGATGGTAAACATCACACCGGCTGCCCCCAGATCCGAGCGCACCATGCGCTGGATACCGGCGCTCAGGGCCACCACGTCGTGGGCAAAGCCCTTGTGCACGCGGTAGCTGATGGCGCGGTCGTTGTAGAGCGAGGCAAATACTTCGCGGATCTTATGCAGAACGTCTTCGATGCCCACCACGTTCAGAAAGGTTTCCTGTTGGCCGGCGAAGGAAGCATCGGGCAGATCTTCGGCGGTGGCCGAGGAACGCACGGCAAATGAGGCCTTATCGTTACCGGCGCTGAGCACGGCAAAGGATTCGCGAATGCCTTTTTCCAGTTCCGGCGGAAAGGGTTGCAGCTCCAGCATGGCGCGGATTTCGGCACCGGCCAGGGCCAGGGCGCGTACGTCTTCGGTGTCGAGCGTGGCCAGACGTCGGCTGATGCGGCCCGCCAGGTCGTCAAATTTCAGGAATTCGCGGAAGGCGTGTGCCGTGGTGGCAAAGCCGGTGGGCACCTTCACGCCCTGAGGCAGCTGGGAAATCATCTCCCCCAGACTGGCGTTTTTGCCACCTACCGATTCGACATCGGACATGCGTAGCTGCTCGAAGGGAACAACCAGATCGGTTGGGTTAAAAAGACTCGACATAGCAAGGGCTCCAGAAGTTAAAACCGGCTCAGCAGCTGCGTTTTGTGTCTTGCACCTGATTTATTGGAGTTCTGTGGCGGCAAGGCATAAGCAAATGCGCTAAATTGGGTGCATTGTAGGGCGCCACTCCCCTGCCCTGGCCCAATCCACTTGTAACAGACCACACCATGCCCCAACGCACCGTATTTTTCGTCTCTGACGGCACCGGAATTACCGCAGAAACCTTTGGCAACGCCATCCTGGCCCAGTTCGAGACCAAGATGCACCATGTGCGACTGCCGTTCATAGACACCGTGGACAAGGCACACCAGGCAATTCGCCAGATCAACCATGCGGCCGAGGTGGATGGCCACCGGCCCATCGTCTTTTCGACCCTGGTTAACATGGAAATCCTGAAGGTCATTCACGAGCAGTGCCACGGCATGCTGCTGGACATGTTTGGCACCTTTGTGCATCCACTCGAAGAGGAACTGGGGCTGAAATCCAATCACCGGGTCGGACGCTTTAGCGACGCCAGCAAAAGCAAGGAATACAACGACCGCATCGAGGCCATCAATTTTTCGCTGGCGCACGACGATGGTCAGCTCAACCGTGACCTCGAACATTCCGACGTGATCCTGGTGGGCGTGAGCCGCAGCGGCAAGACGCCGACCTCGCTCTACCTAGCCATGCAATATGGTTTGAAGGCCTCCAACTACCCGCTGATTCCGGAAGACTTTGACCGCCGCCAACTGCCACCGGCCTTGGTGCCGCACAAGAGCAAGCTGTTTGGCCTCACGATTCAACCCGAGCGTCTGAGCGAGATTCGCCAGGAGCGCAGGCCCAACTCACGCTATGCCTCGCTGGAAAACTGCCGCATGGAGGTCAGCGAGGCCGAGGCGATGATGCGCCGCGCCAGCATTCGCTCGCTATCCACCACCACCAAGTCGATCGAAGAGATCGCCACGACGATCCTGCAGGAAATCCACCCCGACCGGTTGACCTATTAGGCCCCCACGCTTGCGGTTATAAGCCTATGGCGGCGATGCCGGCCCGGGCTATCTGTGCATCTTCGTTGGATTTGACGCCGCTCACGCCCACCGCGCCCAAGCACTGGCCGTCCTTGATGATGGGCACGCCGCCTTCGAGCATGGCCTCCAGGCCGGGTGCACTCAGAAAAGAGACACGGCCGCCGTTGATCATGTCCTCGTAGGCCTTGCTCTCACGCCGACCCAGAGCCGCAGTCACCGCCTTGCCGGGAGCAATATGGGCGGAAACCGGTGCCGCGCCATCCAGGCGCTGGAACGACAGCAAATGGCCGCCGTCATCAACGATGCAAATGCTCACGGCCCAGTTGTTTTTCAGCGCTTCGGCCTCGGCGGCAGCGGCACTGGCCTTGACTTCGGCAGATTCCAGTACGAATTTTGTTTTCATGGCATGCTAGTTTGGATAGAAGCAGGCGAGCATACCCGCTGCAAACAGGGTCATTACCAGCGCACAGGGCATATCAGCCCCACAATAAATCGGTGCAATCACCAAGGTTTTACCGGTGAGACACTTGATAAAGCCTAAAATTGCCGCACCTACCCCCTAGGATTTTTTTCAGGAGATTGAAATGACGGATCGCTTTACCACCTTGGGCTCGAGCTTTGGCTATGTCCTATCGGCCGAGCAACGCAACAAGGTGCTGCGCAACACTTATTGGCTGTTGGCACTGAGCCTGATTCCCACGGTGCTGGGCGCCTGGGTGGGCGTTGCCTCCGGTGTGGGCATGGTGTTCAGGGGCGGCCTGGGCATGGTGCTGTTTTTGGGCATTGCCTTTGGCTTTATGTACGCGATTGAAAAGACCAAAAATTCGGCCACCGGCGTACCGGTGCTGCTGGGCTTTACCTTCTTCATGGGCCTGATGCTATCCAGCCTGATTGCCATGACGCTGGGCTTTCGCAACGGCCCGCAACTCATCATGACGGCCTTCGGTGGCACGGCAGGCGTGTTTCTGGTCATGGCCAGCCTGGCAACCGTGATCAAGCGCGACCTCTCCGGCATGGCCAAATGGTTATCCGTCGGTGTGGTCGTACTGCTAGTTGCCGGTGTCATCAATATGTTTGTAGCATCCAGCGCCGGCATGCTGGCGATGTCGGTGGCTGCCATTGGTATTTTCAGCGCCTTCATGCTGTACGACATCAAGCGCATCATCGATGGCGGCGAGACCAACTACATCACCGCTACCCTGGCGCTGTACCTGGACCTGATCAATGTATTCCAGAATCTGCTGATGCTGCTGGGCATCTTTGGCGGCGAACGCGAATAGGCGCTACTGCTTTCAATTTTGACGCTTGTAAAGCCGAGGGCCCTTTCGAGGGCCCTTTTCAATTTCCGGGCCCTGTTGGGCTTTTATGGCTAGCAGTTTTGCGCTATCCTTTATTTGATCCGATTTGTGTCGATATCAACTTATGTTCCATTGGTTTCTTCCATGACCGCACGCCCCCTTATTCTGGTACTCGCCTTGCTGCTGGGTGGCTGCGACCTGATTGACCAACTGATGGCCGACCCCAAGGCCGCGCAGCGAGAGTCCGATGCAAAGGCCATTGGCGGCGGCTGCCGCCACGGATTGCGCAGCATAGAAGACTGCTACGCCATGAATGAAAAAGCGTCCAAATCAGCCATCTTTGCAGGCTGGAAGGACATGGACCAGTACATGCGGGACAACAAGATCGAGGGCGTCGAGTCCAAGGGCCTGAAGCCGGATTCTCCCGCCGCCGTTGCCGCCGATGAAGAGGTGCTTGCCAGCCCTGCCAAGGGGAAGTCCGCCGATAGCAAGGCCAAGACGCACGCCAAGGCCGACACCAAGGGCTGATGGTCCAGGCCCGATCGGGCCTGCCCTTCCCTACACGCCTATGTAGTCAAAAACCGCCATGCTTTCCACATGCGCGGTGTGCGGAAACATATTGATGACTCCGGCCGAGGTGCAGCGATAACCGGCCTCGGCAACCAACACGCCGGCATCGCGTGCCAGAGTGGCCGGATTGCAGCTCACGTACACAATACGCTTTGGTGGCGTCCAGGCCGGCGCTCCTTCCGTGGCCTCGGCGTCCCCTGCGAATGCGCCAGCCGCCTGGTTCAAGGCCGCCAGCGCCTGCACCAGGGCAAAGGCGCCTTCACGCGGCGGGTCGATCAGCCATTTGTCGGCAAAGCCGTCGGCACGCAACATCTGCGGTGTCATCTCGAACAGGTTGCGGGCGACAAAGCGGGTAGGTGCCAAGGGTTTTTGTACGCCACCTGAGCTTGCGTTCAATGCGTAGTTCTCGCGTGAACGGGCCACCAGGGACTCCGCGCCCTCGACACCCAGCACCTCACGGGCCTGGCGCGCCAGTGCCAGGGTGAAGTTGCCCAAGCCGCAGAACCAGTCAATCACGCGCTCCTGTGGGCTAACCGCCAGCAAACCCAGAGCCCGCACCACCAGCACCTGGTTGATAAAAGGGTTGACCTGGGTAAAGTCCGTGGGCTTGAATGGCATGGTGATGCCGAATTCAGGCAACTGGTAGGCCAGTTGTGCCGTCTCATGGCCGGGCAGCTCGTCCAGTCGCACAATCGTGTCGGGCCCCTTGGCCTGCAACCACCATTGCAGGCCGGCGTGGACGGCAGCAAAGGCACGCAGACGATCCAAATCGGCCGAGCTCAGCGGCTCCATGTGGCGCAACACCAGTGCAATCACCTGGGCAGGCCCGTTGACGGACTGCACATCGCCCATGGCCAGCTCCAGCTGCGGTAGGGTCTGCACCGCATCCATGGAGGCGATCAGTTCGCGCAAGGGAAGCAACATGGCACTGACCACGGGTGCCAACACGTGGCACTCCTTCATGTCGGCCACAAAGTGGCTCTTGCGCTCGTGAAAACCGATCAGCACCGCACCCTTTTTGCGCACAAAGCGCACCGAAATACGGGCGCGGTAGCGATAACCCCAGGCCGGACCTTCGATCGGGCGCAACACATTGTCGGCCTTGAGCTTGCCGATGTGCCAGAGGTTGTCCTCCATCACCCGCTGTTTGACTGCCACCTGAGCGCCAATGTGCAGATGCTGCATCTTGCAGCCGCCGCAAGCACCTTCGTGCAAACCAAAATGCGGACAAGCCGGTCGCACGCGCTGGGACGATTCGAGGTGAATGTCGGTCAGCACGCCCTTTTCAAAGCTGCTCTTGGTGCGGTGAATGCGTGCGCTGACAATTTCAAAGGGCAAGGCGCCCTCGATAAAGACCACCTTGCCATCGGGTTTAAGGGCCACGCCCTGGGCATCCAGGTCCAGCGATTTGACTTGCAGCCAGCCCTCGGGGAGGAGATTTTCGTTCTCAGGAGTAATTTCAGGATTTGTTATGTGTTCTGCCATGCCCCGATTGTCTCAGGGATGTGGATGCACTAGATCAACGCATCCCGGGTAATGCCGTTGCGGCTCAAAAGGCGCTTGAGCTTGTACAAGGCCTCGTTCTGCACCTGGCGCACCCGCTCGGTGGTCATTCCCAGCCGCTTGCCGACAGCCTCCAGCGTTTGCAGCTCGGCATCGTGCAGGCCGAAGCGCGACTCAATGATTTCGCGCTCACGCGGCTTCAAGGTGCCAACCCAGGCCTCGAGCAACTGGTCCACCTCGTGGGCCTGGGTACTGTTTTCCGGACTCAGGGTCAGCTCATCCACCAGCAAGTCACCCAGGCTTTGGTCGTCTCCGCTCAGGTTCAGACTGGCGTCCAGCGAACGCGGCGCCTCGCCCATGGCCAGCAGCTCAGTGATCTGCGAAACCTCCATGCCCAGAAGGGCCGCAATATCCTCGGCCCTGATGCCCTCGGCGCGACGGGCCAGCAAGGCGGAATCGTTCTCCAGCAGGCGCCGGGCACGCAGCACCTGTTGCAGCTCCCGCACCACATTGACCGGCAGCCGCACCGCCCTGCCCTGGTTCATCAGAGCGCGGTCCACAGACTGGCGAATCCACCAGGTGGCATAGGTGGAAAAGCGAAAACCGCGCTCGGGCTCGAATTTGTCGATGGCGTGCATCAGGCCCAGGTTGCCTTCTTCGATCAGGTCGCCGATGGGTACACCGCGCCCGGCATAGACCTTGGCAATGCTGATGACCAGGCGCAAATTGTGTTCAATCATGCTTTGGCGGGCGGCAAAGTCACCGGCCTTCACAAGCATGGCGCACGCGTATTCTTCTTCAGCGCTAAACAATTTGGAGCGGCGCACGCCACGTAAGTACACCGACAGCGCATCGGCCGATTCATCACCCGCATGCAGTTCCAGCACATCCCGGGCCAGCGCGCTCAGGGACGGCTCTGCCTCTGGCTCATCCAAGTGCGTAGCGCCCTCCTGAACCAGTTTTTTCATGCTTTACACCCTCATACCCTTACTTGGCGGGCAGGTACTTGAGCGGATCGACCGGCTTACCCTGGCGGCGCACCTCAAAGTGCAGCTTCACCCGGTCGGCATCGCTATTGCCCATCTCGGCAATCTTCTGGCCCTTCTTGACCGACTGGTCTTCCTTGACCAACAGGCTCTGGTTGTGGGCGTAGGCCGTGAGGTAGGTGTTGTTGTGCTTGAGGATGATCAGGTTGCCATAGCCGCGCAGGCCGGCGCCGGCATACACCACCTTGCCATCGGCGGCGGCCAGCACCGCGTCGCCAGCGCTGCCCGCGATGTCAACACCCTTGTTTTTCACCTCATCAAACTCGGCAATCACAGCCCCCTTGCCGGGCCAGATCCAGCCCAGGTCTTCGTCGCCACTGCCTGCGGGAACTGCCTTGGTACTGGCTGCGCTCGGGGCCGATGCAGCCGAGGCCGGCTTGGGCGGCACGCTGGCAATGACCGCGGCGGAAATCGGCGTTGACGTCACGACCCCGCTGCTTACGGGCTTGGTCACCACCACCGCATCGCCCACCGGCGGAATCACCCGCAGCACCTGACCGACCTCGATCCTGTTCGGGTTTTCCAGCGCGTTCCAGCGCGCAATGTCCTTGTGGTTCTGGCCATTTTCCAGACCGATGCGAATCAGGGTGTCGGCGGGCTTGACGGTGTAGTAACCGGGCTTACCGGCATTCTCGAAACCGGGCGGCGGTTTCACCACGGGCACCACCACCGGCGACGGCGAACCTACAGCGCCCCGGTCTTCCACGGGCGCACGGTTCAGGGGAGTGCTGGAGCCACAAGCCGACAGTGCCAGCAAGGCGACGCATCCCATCCAAGCCACTGCACGATTCAAGATACCGGACATAAATATTTTCTTTCTAGTTCTACGCAAGCCCCGATTTTAAAGGGACAAAATGCACCGCCTCCAGCCGAGTCTGGCGCAAGCCGGTGGCCGACTTGTCGATCACCAACAGCGCCTGCGCGGTGCCGCCCTCGGTGGCCACCGGTGCCACCAAACGCCCGCCCACCGCCAACTGATCGATCCAAGCCTGGGGCACGGCCTCGCCGCCTGCCGCTGCAATGATGGCGGCATAGGGCGCACCCTTGGCATAGCCCACCATACCATCGCCAAACAACAAATGCAGATTGGGCAGACGCAGGGTGCGCAGATTCTCACGGGCCTTGTCATGCAGGCCGCGCAGACGCTCGATGCTGTAGACCTCCTGTGCCAGCGCGCTCAACACCGCCGCCTGGTAGCCGCAACCGGTGCCAATTTCCAGCACCCGACCGAGTTTGCCGCTGGCGCCATTGCGCAGTAGCTCAATCATGCGCGCCACCACGCCCGGCTTGGAAATAGTCTGCCCCAGGCCAATCGGCAGGCTGGTGTCTTCATAGGCCTGGTTCACCAGGGCCGTATCCACAAAACGGTGACGCTCCACGCTGCCCATGGCAGCCAACACGGCAGTGTCTTGCACCCCCTGCTTTTGCAACAGCTGCAGCATGCGCTGGCGGTGGGCATCCATACCCAGGCCCTGAGGTCGCTCCACTGGGGACAGTCCGGCCATGAGACTGGGCTTGCCCACGGCCACCCGAGGCACAGCTGCGCCAGTATCCAGGCGCGCCGGAAACGATGGCCTAGGCTTCATTACGGTGCGCCGGGGTTGCCGCTATTCAAACGCGACGCAGTTTGCGCCCAGTAACCCAGCTTGCTGTGGTCGGTCAGGTCCACCTGCAGCGGCGTGACCGCAATATGGCCGGTGGCCGTGGCGTGGAAGTCGGTGCCCTCCGCGTCATCCATGGCACCACCGGCAGCACCGATCCAGTACATGGTCTCACCGCGCGGGTTGACCTGCTTGATCACCGGCTCGGCCGCATGGCGCCGCCCCAGGCGACACAGCTTGATGCTGCCGATCTCGTCATAGGGACGGTTGGGAATGTTTACGTTCAATAGCCAGGGCGCGGGCGTGATCAACTGCTGGTGCTGCATGGAAAGCACCAGCTCACGCGCCTTGCGTGCCGCACTTTTCAAATGCACCCAATCGCGCTGCACCTGCGAAAACGCAATCGCCGGAATGCCAAACAAATAACCTTCCATGGCGGCGCCCACGGTGCCGGAATAAATCGTGTCATCGCCCATGTTCGCGCCGTTATTGATGCCCGACACCACCAGATCGGGCCGGTAATCGAGCAGCCCGGTGAGCGCCACGTGAACACAGTCGGCCGGCGTGCCATTGACATAGCGAAAGCCGTTGCTGGCACGGTGCACATACAGGGGCGAATGCAGGGTCAGCGCATTGGACTTGGCACTGTTGTTGATTTCGGGGGCAATCACCTCCACCTCGGCGATGTCTTTGAGCGCCTCGTACAGGGCCACAATGCCTTCAGCCTGGAAACCGTCGTCGTTGGAAATAAGTATTTTCATGGTGTGCAATTGTTCACCTGGATTGTAGGGTGGCGCAAAAAAATCCGACCCTGTCCAGGGCAGGGACAAGTTAATCATTCAAAAAAATGCTACCTAGTCAACAATTCAGCGCAAATATTAGCAATGGATAGCGCCTAAACTTGCGCCATGTCTTCAGAACTTCAAGCCAAACTCCACTACCACCCTGTGTCCATTATTTTGCATTGGGTGCTGGGTATCGCATTGGTTTGCCTCTTTTGCTTTGGCCTCTACATGGCGGATCTGCCCTTTTCACCCGCACGCCTGAAACTGTTCAACTGGCATAAATGGGCCGGCATCAGCATTCTGGGCTTGTCGGTACTGCGCCTGCTGTGGCGTGCGACGCACCCGGCGCCGCCCCTGCCCACCCAGATCGAACAAGCCATGCCGCAATGGCAACTCAAGATACACCATGCCACCCACATTGCGCTCTATGCACTGTTCCTGATCGTGCCCCTGGTGGGCTGGGCCTATACTTCGGCGGCCGGATTTCCGGTGGTGCTATTCGGCCAATTCCCTTTGCCCGACCTGCTCAGCCCGGACAAGGCGCTGGCTGCACTGATCAAACCCTGGCACAAGTTCAGTGCCTTTGCCCTGGCGCTGCTGGTCCTGCTGCACATTGCGGCGGCCCTGAAACACCAACTGATTGACCGCGACGGCCTGCTCAAGCGCATGTCCTTGCGTGGCTAAACCGCCTTGCCCTGCAAGACCCTATTCATCCGGAAAACCCCATGAAACTCACTGCTTCCATCGCCCTGCTCACGGTATCTGCCGCAGCGCTCAGCTTCTCTGGCTCGGCCCTTGCTCAGCAAAAACTGATTCCCGCCCAAAGCAGCATTGGCTTTGTCACCAAGCAAATGGGCGTGCCCCTGGAAGGCTATTTCAAGAAGTTTGATGGCCAGATCAGCTTTGACACCGCCAAGCCCGACGCGGCAAAAATCAGCTTCAGCATAGACACCGGCAGCGCCACCCTGGGAGCCCCCGAATCGGATGCCGAATTGCCCAAGGCGGCCTGGTTCAATGTCGCCAAATTCCCGCAAGCCAGCTTCCAGTCCTCAGGCGTCAAGAGCCTGGGCGGCGGCAAATACCAGATCAGCGGCAAGCTCAGCATCAAGGGCAATAGCAAGGATGTGGAGATTCCCGTCGCGCTGACGCAGGCCAATGGAGTCACCAGCGCCAGCGGTCAATTTGCCATCAAGCGCCTGGTCTTCAAAATCGGTGAAGGCGAATGGGCCGACACCTCGATGGTGGCCGACGATGTCCAGGTCAAGTTCAAACTGGCCGTCAGCGGCATGGGCAAGCTGTAAACCTCAGCTGTTTCACCTTTTTACCCTTTTCACTTTTTAACCTCAACCCTCAGGAGTATTTTTTTCATGAAGAAAACCATTTTGGCCGCAGCGGCCGCTGCAGCACTGTTCGCAAGCGTGGCCCACGCCGAAAACGCCACCTATGCATTCGACCCAGCCCACACCTATGTGACATTCGAGATTGGCCACTTTGGCACCTCCACCAACCGGGGTCGTTTTGACAAGAAGGAAGGCACGGTCCAACTGGACAAAGCAGCCAAGACCGGCAAGGTCGAAGCCACCATTGACACCACATCCATCAACACCGGCTTTGAAGCCTTCAACAAGCACCTGCAAAGCGCAGACCTTTTTGACGCCGCCAAGTACCCCGCCATCAAGTTCGTGGGTGACAAGTTCACATTCACCGGCGACAAGGTCAGCAGCATCAGCGGCAACCTGACGCTGTTGGGCAAGACCCAGCCCGTCACGCTCAAGGCCAACAATTTCAACTGCTACCAAAGCCCCATGCTCAAGCGTGAAGTCTGCGGTGGTGACTTTGAAGCCACCATCGACCGCACCGCCTTCGGCATGGCCTACGGCATTGACTGGGGTTTCCCCAAGGATGTGCGCCTGGTGATCCAGGTTGAAGCCGTCAAGCAATAAGCCTCAGCCTTATTTAAAGCCCCGCTTTTGCAGGAAAGCGGGGCTTTTTTTCGTCTCAGCTTTAGTATCTGCTTTACATTGTTGGATCTCAAGCAGCGATCAGATATTGCTCCTTGGTGCCGCCAGCGGTAATCAGCGACGCCAGCCACTTGGGCGTCAGACCCCGACCGGACCAGGTTTCACCATTGGGGCCACGGTATTTGGCGGCAACCGCGCTGGTTGGCTTTCTGGTCTTGGCGGGCTTGACCGTGGCTGCAATCTTGGGTTTGCGACCAGCCTTGGGCTTGATCTTGGTAGACTGCAAGTCCTTGACGGTAATACCAAAGGCCTGCATCTTCTGGCGAATCTCGCCCACCGTCGCTTCAAAATCCTTGGCACGAAGTTCGTCAGCTTGTTTTTGCAGACTGGCGATTTGGCTTTGCAGATCAATAAGTTTTGACATTATTTTTAATTTCAACAAAAAGGGATGGATAAAAAGTTCGACAGGGTTTCGCCGAAAATGCAATGTAGCATGTTCACCGACAAAAAATACAAGAATTTTTGCAGATACTTTTAGCAGCGCCTTTTTCTGCGCCTTTAACTTCCACTTTTGACCCATGTCTATTTCCACTTCATACTCCCGCTGCTGCGCATGGCTTTGTTTTTTCGCATACTGCGGTGCAACATGGGCGGGCCCACAAACCGAAGCGCAAGGTCTGCGACAAAGCTACCTATCGATGGAAGAAGCCCTATCACACAGTCCTCTAAAAAGGCCTTTGTTACTGCAGTCTCAAGAGGCTGCAGAGCATTTGAGTGGCGACCTTTACGCCAGCGTGGAATATGGCATTGCCGCATTAGACGCAGCCACAGGCAATACCGAACGTTGGTGCGAAATCATGCTGCTGCTGAGCAACACCAAGGCTTGCAAAACCAGCGCTAACCAGAAAGACTCACTTTGGGTTTCGGTCAGCAGCAGCAAGGGGGCGGACACCACCGGCGCGACCACCACTGAGTTTGAGCTGGACGCGAACGCGGTCCATGGTGAATATCTGGATAACGGCATTTCGGCCAAAGACGGACCGCTAGGAACCCAGGACATACGCATGCGATTGCAGGCCGTAGCACTGTCTCCCAAGCGCTCATTCCTGCATCTGCATTACTCCTACAACACCCATTGGCTGGGCCGCTTGGCCATGCAGGCCTATCTACAAACGCTGGGGCGCGGCAAGGTAGGCTTTAGCCAAACTGCCGGCGCCGACACCAGTCCAGCCGAATTGATAGGCGGCCCAAGGTCTGTCATTGAGCGCAATACCATGCGCTATTTTCTCGGTCTGGACTGTGCGCTGTCCACGGCAGCAACAGAAGGAGCACCGCGCTTCAACTCCATGGTCGGCTGCTGGTATGACAGAATAGAGCAGTATCCACTGCAACTACATGAAATGCCCCGTGGCGAATACCTGCAAATGAAGGCCTCCCAGTATCAGCGCTAGCAGGTCAGCCAAGCCCCGCATAACAGACCTACAAGCTTTACAAGTCGGCGTTACCATTGAAAAAATGAAACGTATTCAACTCGACGACTTTTTTGCAATCCGCAGGCTTGGCGGTCGGAAAGTGGGCACGCGTGATTTGCGTTGGCTTGCCCTGCTAATGACGGCCAGCCTGTTGATTTCATGCGGTGGCGGTGGTGGCGGAAGTTCAACGTCTGCGACCTCCGCCGATGTAGCTGCAGCCACAGCCGCCGCGCCGATACCTACGCCTTCTACGCTGGTGCTGAACCTGCCCAAACAAGGTTTGCTGCCCAGTGAACTGGCGGTCATCGTGGCCCAAGGCGATGCCAACTCGGAAGCCATAGCCAGCTACTACATCACCGCCCGCGGCATTCCGGCCGCCAACGTCATCCGCGTCACGGTTCCCACCGGATCCGACAGCATGTCTTCCGCCGCCTTCACGACGCTCAAGGCCTCTATTGACGCCCAGCTACCAAGCAACGTGCAAGCCACCTTGCTGACCTGGTCCGCCCCGTCACGGGTCACTGGCAGTTGCACCATGAGCATTACCAGCGCCATGGCCTTCGGCTTTGATTCCAAATATTGTTTCACCGGCACGACTACCAGCCCATGTCAGGCCACTACCGCATCCAGTTACTACGACTCAGAGTCGGCTCAACCCTTGGGCAGCTACAACATCCGACCGTCCATGATGCTGGGTGCCAACACGCTGATCGGAACGACCACCGTGACCAATGCCAACGCGTTGGCGGCGGCAAAGTCCTTGATTGACCGCGGTGTGAGCGCCGATGCCAGCTACCCCAACGGTTACGGTTATCTGCTGCGCACCAGTGACGTCAACCGCAACGTGCGTTACGCCGACTACAGCCAGTTGCCCACCCTATGGCCCGGCAGCAGCGGCTTGAAAGTCAATTACCTCGACAACTCGGCCGGTGCCAGCAGCGACACGATTACCGGCCAATCGAATGTGCTGTTCTATTTCACCGGCCTCACTAGCATCAGCGGCATCGCCAGCAATACGTTTCGCCCGGGTGCAGCCGCCGACCACCTGACCTCCTTTGGCGGCTACCTGCCCACTGGCAATGGCCAGATGCCCATTACAGCCTGGCTGGCTGGCGGTGCCACGGCCAGCTATGGCACCGTGGAGGAGCCCTGCAATTACACCGAAAAGTTTTCCAAGGCTTCGGTGCTGATAGACCACTATTACCGGGGCGACACCTTGATCGAGGCCTATTGGAAATCGGTGCAATGGCCGGGCGAAGGGCTATTTGTGGGCGAGCCGCTCTCACAACCGTTTCGCAACGCGTCGAGTTTTGCCATCGTCAACGGCGCCTACGCCATCAACACCCGCGGCATGCGCACCGGCAGCCACTATTCGTTGCAATACCGCATCGCACCTTCCACCACGTGGATCACGCTCAAGTCCTTTGTCGGCACGAGCGTGCAAGCCAGCACCCTGAGCGCCCCGCTGCCACCCAGCAACGCCACCCATATTCAGTGGGTCGGCCCCTGCCCCTCCAACAGCGCCCAACAATGCACCTTGAGCAGTTCCAGTTGACAGCAGGTCAGATAGTGGCGCTGAGGTTTAGAGGTTTGGCGCCAACAGTCGCTGCAATTCAGCGGGCTGCAGCTGTCGGCGTTGGGCCAGGTCCTGCAACTGGTCCTCGCCGATCTTGCCGACGTTGAAGTAGCAGCTGTCTGGGTGACCCAGATAAAAACCGCTGACGCTGGCAGCCGGTGTCATGGCCAGACTTTCGGTCAAGCCCATGCCAATTTCCTCGCACTTCAGCAACTCGAACATATCCTTTTTGGCACTGTGGTCCGGACAGGCAGGGTAGCCGGGCGCTGGGCGAATGCCTTGGTAACGCTCCTTGATCATTGACTCCAGATCAAAGGCTTCCTGGGCGGCATAGCCCCAAAAGTCGGTACGCACGCGGTAATGCAGGCATTCGGCAAAGGCTTCAGCCAGCCGGTCGGCAATGGCCTTGAACAAGATGGAACTGTAGTCGTCGTGATCGGCCATGAAGAGTTGGTCGCGTTTTTCCGCGCCGATTCCGGCCGTCACGGCGAACAGTCCCACGTAGTCTTGAGCCATACCCTTGGGGGCCACAAAGTCGGCCAGGCATCTGCTGGGCCGCATGACGCCGTCAATTTCCTGTTTTTCTGTCTGCTGGCGCAAGCCATACCAGGTCATCGCGGTCTGGCTGCGCGATTCATCGGTGTAGAGCTCAATATCATCGTCGTGGACGGTGTTGGCCGGATACAGGCCCAGCACCGCGTTGGCACTCAGCCACCTGCCATCGATCGCCCGTTTGAGCATGGCCTGGCCATCCAGCAACACGCGCTTGGCTTCGGTTCCCACCACCTCATCCTGCAAAATAGCGGGATAGGGGCCGGCCAGGTCCCAGGTTTGAAAAAACGGGCCCCAGTCGATAAAGCGCGCCAGCTCCGACAAGTCAAAATTGCGGAACACGCGCCGGCCAATGAATTTGGGCCGCACGGCCTGGTAAGCCGTCCAGTCCACCACCGTCTTGTTGGCCCTGGCCTTGTCCAGTGACCACAGCGGGGTCTGCTTCTTGTTGGCGTGCTGCTCTCTGACCTTGTGGTTGTCTGCGCGCAGCGACTCAATGTAGCTGGCGGCCTGTTCGCCCAGCAGGCTTTGCGCCACGCCCACGCTGCGTGAGGCATCCGGCACATAGACCACCGGTCCTTCGTAATGGGGCGCAATCTTGACTGCGGTATGCACCCGGCTGGTGGTGGCGCCACCGATGAGCAGGGGCGTTTTGCGACTGCGGAAGTAGTCATCCTTTTGCATTTCACCCGCGACATAGGCCATCTCTTCCAGACTGGGGGTGATCAGGCCGGACAGGCCAATGATGTCTGCGCCTTCCAGTTTGGCACGCGCGAGAATTTCATGGCAGGGCACCATCACCCCCATGTTGACGACCTCGTAGTTATTGCACTGCAGCACCACCGTCACAATGTTTTTGCCGATATCGTGCACATCGCCCTTGACCGTGGCAATCACGATCTTGCCCTTGGCCTTGGCTTCTCCGCCGGCCTCCACCATGGCCGCTTTTTCGGCCTCGATATAGGGCAAGAGATGCGCCACCGCCTGCTTCATGACGCGGGCACTCTTGACCACCTGGGGCAGAAACATCTTGCCCTGGCCAAACAGATCCCCCACCACATTCATGCCATCCATCAGCGGGCCTTCGATGACATGCAGCGGACGCCCACCCTGGGCCAGGATGGCGCGATAGGCTTCCTCGGTGTCCTCGGCAATGAAGTCGGTGATGCCATGCACCAGCGCATGGCTCAGCCGCTGGGCCACAGTCACGGGCTCGGTGGGCGTACCGCGCCAGTCCAGCCTGCGGCTTTCGTCGCGCGCCGCACCCTGGGCACTGGCGGCAATCTCCACCAGGCGCTCACCCGCATCGGCGCGCCGGTTCAGCACCACGTCTTCTACCCGCTCGCGCAGCTCCGGCGCCAGGTCGTCGTAAACACCCACCATTCCCGCGTTGACGATACCCATGTCCATACCGGCCTGAATGGCGTGGTACAGAAACACGGTGTGAATGGCCTCGCGCACCGGGTCATTGCCGCGAAACGAAAAGCTGACGTTGGAGACACCGCCCGACACCTTGGCGCCGGGCAGATTGTGTTTGATCCAACGCGTGGCCTCGATGAAATCTACCGCGTAATTGTTGTGTTCCTCAATGCCGGTCGCGATGGCAAAGATGTTTGGATCGAAAATGATGTCCTCGGCTGGAAATCCCACCTCATCGACCAGAATCCGGTAGGCGCGTGCGCATATGTCAATCTTGCGCTGGTAGGTGTCGGCCTGCCCCTGCTCATCGAAGGCCATCACCACCGCCGCCGCACCGTAACGCCGCACCAGGCGCGCCTGCTGCTTGAACTGCTCCACGCCCTCCTTCATGCTGATGGAGTTCACGATCGATTTGCCCTGCACGCAGCGCAGGCCCGCTTCGATCACGCTCCACTTGCTGGAGTCAATCATGATCGGAACGCGCGAAATGTCGGGCTCACTGGCGATCAGCTGCAAAAACCGCACCATCGCGGCCTGGCTGTCGAGCATGGCCTCATCCATGTTGATGTCGATGATCTGCGCGCCGTTTTCAACCTGTTGCCGCGCTACCGCCAAGGCCTGCTCATACTCGCCATTGAGAATCATGCGGGCAAAGGCCTTGGAGCCGGTGACGTTGGTGCGCTCGCCAATATTGACGAACAAGGTGTCGGCGTTGATGACGACAGGCTCCAGGCCGGACAACATCATGGGAGAATAATTTTGAGACATGGTGCAATGGGTTGACTGAGCAAATGGTTTGACTGAACGACGCTCAGGCGTATTTCGGATAGGCGCCGTGGCCTTGCACAATGCGAGGAGACTGCGCACCAACCTCGCCCACAATCGCAGCGATGTGCTCAGGCGTCGTGCCGCAGCAACCGCCCACAATATTCACCAGGCCCTCTCGCGCAAACTCGTGCAACAGCCGGCTTGTGACATCCGGAGTCTCGTCGAATCCGGTTTCCGCCATGGGGTTGGGCAGACCGGCATTGGGATAGCAACTGATAAAGGTATCGGGTGCGACCCGGTGCAGTTCCTGGATATAGGGGCGCATCAGGGTGGCGCCCAGCGCGCAGTTCAGCCCAATGGCCAGCGGTTTTGCGTGGCGCACGCTATGCCAGAAGGCGGTCACGGTTTGGCCGCTGAGAATGCGCCCGGAGGCATCCGTCACCGTGCCACTGATGATCAGCGGCAGCCGCTCGCCCGATGCCTCAAAATAGCTGTCGATGGCAAACAGGGCGGCCTTGGCATTCAGGGTATCGAAGATGGTTTCCACCAGCAGCACATCGGCCCCGGCCTCCACCAGCGCCTGCGTCTGCTCGTAGTAGGCCACTTGCAACTGCTCAAAATTGATGTTGCGCGCACCCGGATCATTGACATCCGGACTGATGCTCGCCGTCTTGGGCGTCGGGCCCAGCGCGCCCACCACAAAACGTGGCTTGTCCGGTGTGGAATATTTGTCGCAGGCAGCGCGGGCCAGCCGGGTCGATGCCAGATTCATCTCGCGCGCCAGGTCCGCCATATCGTAATCCGCTTGCGCAATCGTGGTGGCTCCAAAGGTATTGGTTTCGATCAGGTCCGCACCGGCCGCCAGGTAGCTTTCATGAATGCTCGAAATCACGTCCGGCCGGGTCAGACTCAGCAACTCGTTATTGCCCTTGATATCCCGATGAAAGTCCTTGAAGCGCTCGCCACGGTACTGCTCTTCGGTCAACTTGAAGCGCTGAATCATGGTGCCCATGGCGCCGTCGAGGATGGCGATGCGCTGCTCCAATATTTCTGGCAACTGTTGGGCTCGGGTGTAAGGGGGAAACTTCATGAACATCAACTTTTTCAAAGGGATTCGTCTTCGGTGCGCTGGAAACTTGAGTGGATGCTTACGACGTGGCGCCAGTGCGCAAGGTGCGCTGGCCGCCCATTCAAGCCAGGCAAGCGGCTCTGCCACTCAGACCATGGCTTAAGGAAACCGCGCAAATTAATTATACGGTGACGCGTCTCAGGCAGCGATTCTCAGCAACCCGGGTGGCGCACAAGCACGGGCGCGCCTGAACGCAAGGGCTATTCCTTACAAGCAAAGTCTGCCAACCATGCAATTTGGCCAAGGTGCCGGGCCTTGGCAAAGTAACGACGATCCGCCGTGACCAACATCGCGCCGGGAATGGACAGAGCTACCGCGTGGTAAAGCGTGTCAAACAGGTGATGGTCAAGCCGACAGGCCAAATCAATGGCGCGCGTGTAGGCTGCCGTGGGCTAAAAAATGGGGCGGCCTGCTTCGCGCGCAGCCCTAAACTCGGACTCGGAAATCCGAGGTGCATTGATGCGATTGGCCAAAATACGGTCTACCGCGCTGCGATGAATCTTACGGCGTTGTTCACGCTCTACCGCATCGCGCATCAAATCCGCAATGACAGCGCTTTTGTTTTGGCCCTCAAAGACCGTGTTAAACGCATTCTTGATGTCCTCTGGAACGCTGAAATTGACGGTGGGCATCGCGAGTCCTATGTTGTTGAAAATTTCAACAACATTGTGGTAAAAAAAGCCTGACCGGTCAATTGCAAGCCTTGTCCCAGCCACACCCCGTACCATGCCTGCGCTCGCTTGCCCCAATCCGCCCCCTCAAAAGCTCCAGCTGGCGTCCACCGATTGGGTCGTGGCGCTCAGGCGCACGCTGCGCTTGCCGCCCAGCTGCTGCTCGTAGGTCAGGCTGCCAATGGCGTAACCCATCAGGCCACCGGCCACGGTGTCGGACAACCAATGTTCCCGGCTCTGAATGCGGCCTACGGCGGAGAAGCCAGCCAGCCCATACAGCCAGGGGTTGTCCGACTGCTTGGCAAACGGTGTCACCAGCGCATAGGCCAGAGCCACGTGGTTGGAGGCAAAGCTCGATTGCGCGGCCGTTGGCGTAAAGCCTGTGAAGCTGCTGTTGCCCAACTCATCGGCCGGACGGGCACGGCCCACTGCGTACTTGGTCAGCAAATTGCCGCCCATGGTGTAGGCGGCCGCTGTCAGAGAGGTCTTGGCCGTTGCCGCAGCATCGTCTCCGGCAATCCCGGTAAACAAAATACCGGTTCCCGCAGCCAGTGCCAGGGGCAGGCCGTTGGCAATAGAAGCGGCGCGGTCCCAGTTGCCGCCCTGGTGATTCACCGCCCATTGGTCTACCTTGTTGTCCAGCAGGCTGGAGCCCAGAATCAAGGCGCCACCCCAGGCCCATGTGGACGCTGGCACGCCGGCAATGCCCCGCCCCAAGGCGGAGGAGGAAGATCCGGTGTACTGCCACAGGTTTTCGCCAGCCTCTGGCTCCACGTAGGAGTTGTCCTGCGCGGACACAAATCGGTTCTCGGCCTTGGAGGGTCTGGACGACTGGCTCCAACTGCGGCTGTCGCGTTGGCTGGTAAAGTCGAACAGCGCAACGCCACGGCCCAGCTTGGCTCCGCCATCGCGGGTCAGCGGGCTCCAGACCACGTTGGCTGTGCCGGGCGCCGACTTGGGCAGCAGCACATCAAACGGTATGGTCATGTAAATGCCCTTGTCAAAGCTGCCCTCACCAAACTGCTCGGCCGACACATTGGTCTTGGTGGCCCACACGCCCAGCGCGGTGCCGTTCTTGAACACCCGCTTGAAATCAAAAGTGGCGCCGGTGTCACCCGCCAGATACTGCCCGGCGCTCAGCTTCACCTGCACGTCATTCCAGCCGGTGTCCCAATACAGGGTGGCGTGTCCGGTATCCACCTGGTAATCCCTGAACTTCAGGTTTTCGGCAAAATCACGCTGCTGCACATGGTTCACGTCCACGCCAAACGCCCATTTACCCTGCCAGGGCCGGTACAGCCACTCGGCCCCCACTCCCCCAAACATCTCTTCGAGCATGCCGCCGTAGACGCTGGCATAGTGGCCGCCGCCCAGATCTTCCACATGGGTCAGCTGCATGCCGGGCATGGTGTAGCGCGCCGTGGTCACAAACTCCCGTGCGTAGGTGCGCACCCGTGGCAGATTGCTAGGCCCGTCAAACTTGAAACCCTCGTAATTGTCCAAAATCCGGGCATTGAAGTTGCCGGCCAGCCAGGTGCTGGGTGTGAAGTGCTTGTCTATGCGCGCCTGCACACCGATTTCATAGAGCAGGAAGCTGTCGGGCCCACCCAGAATCTGGTTGTAGCTGGGCCCTATCGTCAGCTTGGTGTTTCCCTGTCCGGAGGCCTCATAGGCTGGCATGTCACGGGCCACGGTTTGCGGCAAGCTGCCAGGGGAAAGCTGCTTTGACGGCAGGCGCAGGGACGAAGCCTGGGCCCCGGTGTGCTGTGCCACCCACTCGGAGCGGTCCACCTCCACGCGCGACATCGCAATCCCGCGCTGCTGCAAATTCAGCACAAAGTGTTTGGCCGATTGCGGCGCCAGGGAATGCAAGACTGTGATGGCGCGCTCAACGCGCTCATTGACAAACACAGCATCATCGGTAGCCAAGGTAATATTGAGCGTGTTGAATTGCTGATCGATCTCCAGAACCTGCCAATCCGTGTACTGGGTGATTTGCTGCGCCGTGCTGCTCCTACGCTATCATCGAGTGCTTCCACCGCGGCAGATGCCGCACGGGAAGCCTTATGCATGGTATCGGCGATCTGCTCACTTGTCTGTTCATATACTGTTTGCGCTGTCATTACTTGACATCTCTTATTCTCAGTTCCATGTTGAGATGTTTGTTCTTCAAGAGCGCGTTCAGGCAGCTCTTGTGCTTCGTCTCTTCTGTCGTGATCCAAATTGAGAGTGGACCAATCATCAGGCCCTGACTGCTCAATCTTGCACACGCGGTTCAGCAT
>Ga0118677_10000775_pt1 | contig 69383 bp, 69 predicted proteins | sample AliMusrvi5mmetaG_FD_86154 | JGI IMG/M metagenome (GOLD analysis project Ga0118677, IMG submission 86154) | reverse complement strand
TTTTTTAATGGCTACGGTAGCTTGTTGTTAATTTTTTATTGACATCAAAAGTGTCAACTACTTTTAGGCCGCTATGAAGGATGCCAATTTATCTGATAAATAATTTTAATTTTTTAATGTTCAAATCGATATTATAAAATATCACCTGTTTTATTATTCAAATAGAGTGATTGTATCTACTTGCTTTACTAATTTTAGGTGCAACTTATGTTTTAGTGATTTAATTAATCACACTAATTTAAGTAAATTCGCCTATCATAGCGGATCGAAGAAGTAGCCCACATCTAGATATTATTAGATTAATTAATGAGGATTTCATGAAGCATTTTTTTTTATTTTTAACGCTGTTAACTGTGTTAGTTATTGGGCAAAATGCCTATGCAGTAAAACAGGTTAAAGTATCGCCGCAAAACACGTTGCAATGCGCGGCTTTTAGTACTTATGTTGGGACATTAACACCTAATTTTGGTGCCCATCCATCAAAGGAATTGATCGATACCCTCTTGGATCAACTTATCAAGAAAACCCCATTTCGCTGCATTATGACTTATGGTGTATTGAATGGACTCGATGCTATTTTTACTGCCGCTGAGGCACGACACATTAAAGTCATTGCCATCCTCTGGCTGGATGATGACATCAACATTAATTCTCAGTCTATTGAAAAAGGGATTGAAGTTGCAAAAGCGTTCCCCAAAACTATCATAAGACTCAGTTGCGGTTCAGAAGTAAGAACCCGGCATGGTAATCTTTATGACGGTGAAATCTCCCGTTGTATTGATAGCTTACACAAAGCAGGCGTCACCCAACCTATCACAACCATCGATACCTGGTGGGAATGGTGTAATCGCTCATTAGAGTGCCAACAAACCAGCTTTGCTTCTAAGGTCGATTGGATAGGGGCTAATATTTTTCCTTGGTGGGAAAATGAATACTCCGGTATTTATAGCTGTATCCCGGCAGAAAAGGCCGCTGACTTCCATATTGCCCGGCTTGAAGATCTACATCGTATTTATCCCAATAAAGAAGTCATCATGACCGAATTTGGTTGGCCCAATGGCCCAGAAAACAGCTCATCGACCAACCTTAAAACCGGAGAACGCTGTGGTATCGCGAGCAAAAGTAATCAAAAATTAGTGATAGAATCAACCTTCAAGCAATTAGCTAAAAAGAAATGGTCTGGGACTGTATTTGAAGCCTTCTCTGAAAATTGGAAACCCGCCGAAGAAGGTCCATTTGGAAGCTCATGGGGACTTTGCCAAGGAACTCCACCCTACACTTGCATTAACCAATTAAAAATAGCTAGATAATGCTCACTGTAGGTATATTCAGTCCCCCCTCTTTGAAAAAAGAGGGGTTAGGGGAGATTTTATTAGAGATAAATCCCCCCTCAATCTCCCTTTTTCAAAAGGGTGTGGTGAATACTTACTGCTCATTATCTAATTTTGGCATTAAAATAGCATTTAACACCTGCGTATCATTTGATAGAATGATCAGTTTTGTACAATTAGTACCGATTTAGCCACCTTTCTTAACTTACGAAAACCCTATTTAAATGAATACAGCGAAGACTATTCTACTGATTTTGATACCCACTTTGTTATTACTGGTGTCAGAGTTAAGTTATGGACAACATGCAGAGATAATTATAGATGCCGAAAACGGTAGTGTATTACACGAAATAAATGCCTCCCAGTCATGGTTTCCTGCTTCGCTGACCAAGGTAATGACACTCTATATGGCATTTGATGCCTTAAAATCAGGACAAATCGGTCTTGATGATACCTTGGTTACCTCACGTCATGCGGCGTTACAACCTAATAGTAAACTGGGACTTCGACAAGGGGAAACACTATCTGTTCAGGATGCCATTTTAGCGCTTATTACGAGATCAGCAAATGATGCAGCCGTTGTTTTAGCTGAGCATTTAGGAGGAACAGAAGAAAATTTTGCTGTCAAAATGTCTACCATGGCACATTCCTTAGGTATGTACGATACCCACTTTATGAATGCAACAGGGCTTCCACATCCATGGCAAGTCACCACTTCCCGTGATATGGCTATGCTTGCCTGGAAAACACAACGTAATTTTCCAAATTATTACCCTTACTTTTCCTGGCATAGCTTTAATTTCAAAGGTAGAGAATTGCACGGTATTAATAAGTTTACCGCCAGTTATCCGGGCGCTGAAGGCATGAAAACGGGATTTACCTGCGGTTCTGGCTATAACCTGATCTCATCAGCCACCCAAAACGGTAAACGCCTGATTGGAGTCGTCTTGGGCGGCATGACCAGCGCAGAACGTTATAAGCTAATGGTTAACATGATGAACAACGGGTTTGCCAACCAATATGATGATCGTCCTACTGAAAACATTAGCACTATGTCAAACGATTCATCAGGTCTCCCGCCCTATCAACTAGGCTGCGGAAATACCGTACCAACCGTCATCGCTGCAAATGACGATGCCGTTAATGACGCGACCAGTTATGTTAAACCAACTAAATTACATAATCGCTCGCATATAGCTCATAGTCACCCAACTAAAAACACGCATGTTTTAGTCAAGAACAAATCGCATGTAAAGGCAAAAGCAAAATTGGTAGTCGCAGCTAAACATAAATCTACAAATAAAATCAAATCTAATCAACCCGTAAAGAATAAAAAAGGTGCGGTTATCACCAAAGCTAAAGCCGGCAAAACACACCGCCATCACTCTTAAATTAATAATTACAAATACAAAACAACCCGTTGTAAAATATACAGAGTGAAATTAAACCCTATGACGTGACAATTTCTTGAATATCAATAAAAATAATCTGATAATAGCTCGAATAGACTGATATTGATTTAAGAGTATAGAAAATTTATTCAGTCTTAAGCTGAGTATGAAGCAGTAAATGAACATTAAACAATAACAATAATCCAGGATAAAATTAATTATGAGCATGCAAAGCCCTACACTTAATAAAACTCTATTACGTAGCCTGGTGTTATCAATCACTCTACTCGGTTGTTCTGCAACACAAACACACGTTTCTGACTCAAGCGACCCTTGGTCAGCCTGGAATCACGACACTCAATTGTTTAATGACAATCTGGATAAAGCTATTTTAAAGCCTTTAGCGCAAGGCTATCAGTGGATTACACCAGAATTTGTTAATACAGGAGTTACCAACTTCTTTAGTAATATTAATGACGTAGGCGTTACTATTAATGATTTACTGCAACTTAAAGTGTCTCAAGGAGGCATGGACGGTAGTCGCTTTTTGATTAACACGACGGCAGGTGTCGCTGGATTTGTTGATGTGGCCAACCTACTTGACTTACCAAAACACAAAGAAGACTTTGGACAAACACTTGGCTATTGGGGTATTCCATCAGGTAATTATTTGGTATTACCCATTTTTGGACCTAGCTCTCCTAGAGATACGGTAGGACTTATCGGTGATACTCTGTTTAACCCGATTACGTATGTTTCTATCTTGGGTGGTTCTGTCGTAAACGGTGCAACAGCTGGAGCGAGAGTTCTTGATGTGACTGATCGGCGTGCCAATTTAATGACTACCGAAAAAATTGTCGACGAAGGCTCTGTGGATCGTTACGACTTTATAAGAGACTCCTATAAACAAAACAGAGAATATCTCATCCATGATGGAAAATCGTCTGATGATAGTGATCCTGACTTAAACGATGAAAGCTCTTTCGGTGATACAAAAGCCAACAGCCCGACGCCTGTAACGAAAAAAGCATCAGGCAAATCACTTAAACTATCAGAACCTAAATAAATTCAGAGAGTCAGACTTCATCTGACAGTTACAAAATTAACTGTCAGATGAAATATAATGCTTAGACCCCGTTAGGAAAATCGTAGCTATAATGTTTACGTAATGGTTTAACGACTTCCCATTGGCTATCTAAGCCAGCATGAAAAGAAACTAAGTCTCCTGGTAAAATACGCACCGGCTCACCACCGGCAGGCGTCACTAAAATTTCACCTTCCAGCACATAAGCACTTTCAGTTTCATCAAAATCGATTGGAAACTTAGATATTTCTTTTTCCCATATTTCCCAGTTGGATACACCCAATTCTTTTAAACGTGCTTCACTCGGATTGTGTTCGATAGTAATTTTGCTCATATTCTTCCTAAAAAATAAAATAATTGGATGATAATTGTAGCATCAGACCTAACTTTGATGCTATTTACAAACTAAACGCCAGCAATTCAGAGCATTTTGCAAAAAACAGTTAGAGTTTATACGTAATCCACTCGCCCTATTACTAAGAACCACATTAATATCCAACTTACTACCTTAACATTGTCACTTTGCGTAATCGATGTTTTATATGATAATGACCCTCAGGACTATTGAATAAAATTGTAACTGGACAACAAAACACAATGGGAGAGAATAAAAAAACCACCTTGAGACGATTTCGCTGGACAACTGGAATAGCCATCGTTTTATTAATCACAGCCTCGACTTATTACATTAGGCATAACGACACTAAACCAACAACCGAGCACCATAAACAACCAGGTAAACTAGCAGAAGCTGAGATTGCCGTTGCAACTAAACCCGTGACACAAGGTGACCTCCCTATTTATTTAACAGGGTTAGGGACAGTGACTGCTTTACGCACCGTGACCGTAAAATCTCGCGTTGACGGTGAACTGATGCATGTGGCTTTTCAAGAAGGCCAAATGGTAAACGTGGGCGACTTATTGGCTGAAATAGACCCCCGCCCTTACCAGGCACAACTCATGCAAACCGAAGGACAATTAATGCGTGATGAGGCTCTCCTGAAAAACTCTGAAACGGATCTGGTTCGCTACAAAACCTTATTGGCACAGGATTCTATAGCAGCACAGCAAACTGTGACTCAAGAATCGCTGATCAAACAAAACAAAGGCACTTTAGAAATTGACCGGGGTCTTGTTGCCAATGCAAAACTGCAACTCACCTATGCTCGTATTACTGCCCCCATCAGTGGTCGCTTAGGTTTACGCTTAGTGGATCAAGGCAACATCGTCCATGCTTCTGATAGTAACGGACTGGTTGTTATTACCCAAATCCAACCGATTGCAGTGGTTTTCACCTTACCAGAAGACCGTTTGCAAGACGTGATGAAGAAATTTCATTCAGGCGATAAGATCAGCATTGATGCTTATGATCGTAGAGGCCAAACCAAGCTGGCTAATGGACAATTACTCGCAGTCGACAATCAAATTGACTCCACGACCGGCACTATAAAACTCAAAGGTCAGTTTAATAATGAAGACGGTATGTTATTCTCCAATCAATTTGTCAATATCAAAATGAGCATGGATACCTTAAAGGGAGTAACTATTATACCCACCTCGGCTATTCAACGCGGTACACAAGGCACTTTTGTATATGCTGTGCAGGACGACCAAACCGTTACTGTAAAACCTGTTACATTAGGCCCCATCGAAGGCGAAAAAGTAGCCATACTAAACGGACTACAACCTAATGAACAAGTCGTAGTCGATGGAGCCGATAAACTACGGGACGGGATCAAAATTAAATTGATACCCCGTAATAAACCTATCGCAACGGATGCCACAACACCTCAACCCCAAAATAATGACGCTCATGATAAGAGTCGCAAGAAAGGTTCTTAAGCAGCGTCCACATTTATAGACCGGCAACCCGATGATCTGCCCATGAATCCCTCACGGATATTTATCTTACGCCCTATCGCCACTTCATTACTCATGCTGGCACTCTTATTGACAGGTGTAATTGCCTACCGTGAACTCCCTATCTCGGCATTACCACAGGTTGACTACCCGACCATTCAAGTCGTAACACTATACCCAGGGGCTAGCCAGGAGGTAATGACTTCTTTGGTTACCTCTCCTTTAGAACGACAACTCGGTCAATTGCCGGGTTTAAATCAAATGTCCTCCTCTAGTTCTGGAGGTGCCTCAGTGATAACCTTACAGTTCAACCTGAACTTAAGCCTCGATATTGCTGAGCAAGAAGTTCAAGCCGCCATTAATGCGGCTAATAATTATTTACCGGGCGACTTACCCATGCCGCCGGTTTACAATAAAATCAATCCTGCAGATGCCGCCATTGTCACTTTAGCAGTTAGTTCAAAAACACTGCCTTTAACCCAGGTTGAAGATTTAGTCGACACACGCCTAGCCCAAAAGCTTTCACAACTCACTGGTGTTGGCTTAGTCACTATCAGCGGAGGGCAACGCCCTTCCGTTCGTATTCAGGCCAACCCGGATGCCTTAGCCGCTTACGGCTTAAGTCTGGAAGACCTGCATACGGCCATAGCCAATGCTAACGTTAATCAACCTAAAGGCATGTTTGATGGCCCTACCCGCTCTGCCATTATTGATGCAAATGATCAAATTCGTTCACCCAGTGATTATGATGATTTGATTATTGCTTATCGAAATGGTCGTGCTGTGCATTTATCTGATGTAGCCGATGCCCATAATGCCCCTGAGAATATCAGACTTGCCGCCTGGGCAAACGGGACTGCCTCTGTGATTGTCAATATTCAGCGCCAGCCTGGCACCAATGTCATCGAAGTCGTTGATCGTATCAAAACACTGTTACCCAAACTAAAAGAGTCATTACCAACCGGCCTGGAGGTTGCTCTGTTAACCGACCGAACGACTACCATCAGAGCCTCTGTAGAAGATGTGCAAATTGAGCTGCTTTTAGCACTTGCACTGGTGGTATTGGTTATTTTTCTATTTCTTCGAAATGCCTTTGCCACTGCAATTCCGGCCATTGTGGTGCCCTTATCCTTAATCGGCACCTTCAGCTTTATGTATCTTGCCGATTTCAGCATTAATAACTTAACTTTGATGGCACTCACCATTGCCACCGGATTTGTGGTCGATGATGCGATCGTGGTCATTGAGAACATCACCCGTTACATTGAACAAGGCGAGACCCCAGAAAATGCTGCCCTTAAAGGTTCCGAACAGATTGCCTTTACGATTATCTCGCTGACCTTCTCGCTTATCGCGGTTTTAATCCCGTTGCTGTTTATGGGGGATGTCGTAGGTCGATTGTTTCGAGAATTTGCCATTACGCTTGCAGTTGCTATCTTAATCTCGGCAGTGATATCGCTGACACTCACGCCTATGATGTGTGCCAGGATATTACGTCCTCATACAGAAAAACAGAATAGCCGTTTTTATAGTGTAACAGGGCAATTCTTTGATCGCGTTACTTTAGGTTACGCCAACAAACTGACCTGGGTCTTAGCACATCAACGCGCCACTCTCTTAGTTGCTACAGCTTCGCTGGTGTTTACCGTCATCTTGTATCTCTTCATCCCAAAAGGCTTTTTTCCAACGCAAGATACGGGCGTCATACAAGGCATCTCAGAAGCATCTCAAACCATTTCTTTTGCTGCTATGTCGGAACGACAACAGGCACTGAGTAAAGTCATTCTTGAAGATCCAGCAATCGAAAGTGTTTCCTCCTTTATCGGCGTCGATGGTGCCAATTCGACCCTGAATACGGGGAGGGTTACGCTAACACTTAAACCACTAGCCGAACGTGGCGTTAAAGTCATGGACATTATTAGACGCTTACAGCCTAAGCTTAATCAGGTAGAAGGTATCTCCTTATATTTGCAACCTATACAAGACCTGACCATTGAAAATAGAGTCAGTCGTAATCAATACCAATTTACCCTGCAATCCACAGACCGTGAAGCCTTAAATAGATGGACTAAATTACTGGTTTCAGAACTTACCAAACAAGCCCCCTTTTCTGAAGTTACCAGCGATCTTCAAGAAGAAGGATTACAAGCTTATGTCTCCATAGACCGAAGTACTGCAAGCCGCTTAGGCATAAGTATTGCCGCCATTGATAACGCCTTATACGATGCTTATGGACAGCGCCTGGTTTCAACCATCTTTACCCAATCTAACCAATACCGGGTCGTGCTTGAAGTAAAGCCCGAATACCGGCAAAGTCTGGATGATTTAAAAGAGTTACGGGTTCCCTCTTCCAATGGAACGCAAGTGCCACTATCGACCATTGTCACAATCACCGAGCAGAATGCTCCGCTGGTCACTCAACATCTAGATCAGTTTCCAGCCACCACCCTTTCATTTAATCTGGCATCGGGCGCTTTTCTCGGTGAAGCCATAGACGCAATTGAAACTACCAAGCAACAGATTGGCCTCCCCCTGAGCATACAAGCGGACTATCAAGGCACCACTCTGGCCTTTAGTGCCTCACTCTCCAACACACTCTGGCTAATTCTGGCTGCCATCGTGACTGTTTATATCGTACTCGGGGTACTCTACGAGAGCTACATTCATCCGGTTACCATCCTATCTACCCTACCTTCAGCCGGTGTTGGAGCATTACTGGCGCTAATAATCTCCAATAATGATCTGGGTATCATATCGATCATAGGCATTATTCTACTGATAGGCATCGTCAAGAAAAACGCCATCATGATGATCGATTTTGCCTTGGATGCCGAACGCCATCAAGGAAAAACGGCTGAAGAGGCTATCTACCAGGCTTGTCTGCTTCGTTTTCGCCCCATTATGATGACCACCATGGCCGCCTTGCTGAGCGCCCTGCCCTTAATGCTGGGCACAGGGGTCGGTTCAGAACTTCGTCATCCTTTAGGTATTACCATGGTGGGTGGCCTGATACTGAGCCAACTCCTGACACTTTTTACGACACCCGTTATTTACCTGGCTTTTGATAACCTGAGTCAGCGCTTGAGAGGGATAGAACCTACTGTTAAATTGCCTCTTGATCCTGGCAAGGACTCTGTATGAGCCTGCCGGCTTATTTTATCCATCGGCCCGTAGCTACGACCTTACTGACACTGGCTGTTACACTGGCTGGGTTGATCGCCTTCTTTCAACTCCCAGTCGCTCCTCTACCGCAAGTTGACTTCCCGACTATTTCAGTACAAGCCTCACTACCTGGCGCCAGCCCAGAAACCATGGGCACTTCAGTAGCCACTCCCCTGGAACGTGCTTTAGGACATATTGCCGGTATTACAGAAATAACCTCGTCCAGCTCAGTGGGTAGTACTAATATTACTTTACAATTTGATCTGGATCGGGACATCGACGGTGCGGCACGCGATGTACAAGCGGGCATCAATGCAGCCATTAACCTGCTGCCCACCAATATGCCAAGCCGACCGAACTACAAAAAAGTCAATCCCGCTGATTCACCCATTATGATTCTGGCATTAACCTCAGAAACCATGACCCGAGGCCAGCTTTATGATGCCGCATCCACCATACTCGCACAAAAAATATCCCAAATTCAAGGCATAGGCCAAGTCAGTGTCGGTGGTAGCTCTCTGCCAGCGGTAAGAATTGAACTCAATCCTGATGCACTCTTTAAATATGGCATTGGCTTTGAAGATATTCGTTTGGCGGTTACCGCGACCAATGTTAATAAACCTAAAGGCGCCTTAGAAGACGCAAGTCGTAACTTACTGATCTACGCCAATGATCAGGCCAAAACAGCCAGCGATTATTTACCCCTGATTGTCGCTTATCGTAACGGTAATGCGGTACATCTTTCTGACTTGGCTCAAGTGACTGACTCAGTAGAAGATATTCGTGCTGCCGGACTCAAAGATGGAAAAACATCCGTCTTACTGATATTAAATAAGCAGTCCGGTGCAAATATTATCGAAACTGTCGATAAAGTAAAAACCCTCTTCCCCCAATTAAAAGCCTCAATACCGAATGCCATAGACCTTTCAATAGTCCTTGATCGGTCATTGACCATACGCGCCTCTCTGCGAGAAGTTGAATTTAGTCTTTTCCTGGCCGTGGTTTTAGTGATACTGGTGGTGTTATTATTTTTACGTAATCTGCGTTCAGCCATGATTCCGATCATTACTGTACCCGTCTCCCTGATAGGTACTTTTGGCGTCATGTATCTCTGTCATTATAGTCTGGATAATTTATCTTTAATGGCATTGACCATCGCCACCGGCTTTGTGGTCGATGATGCCATTGTGGTTTTAGAGAATACCGAACGGCATATTGAACGCGGAGTTCCCCCCAAAGAAGCCGCCATATTGGGTGCTGGTGAAGTCGGCTTTACGGTATTGACCATGAGCCTTTCCCTGATTGCAGTGTTCATTCCCATTTTGTTAATGGGTGGCATCGTCGGACGGCTTTTTCAGGAATTTGCAGTGACTCTCTCAGCTGCTGTGCTGGTATCACTGCTTATCTCGCTGACCACCACGCCCATGTTATGTGCGTTATGGCTCAAGCCAGAAAACAATAAAGCACATGGAGCACTTTATAATAGCCTGGAACGAGGCTTTAACAGTTGGACCCGTGCGTATGAAAAATCCTTAACCTGGGGACTCAAGCATGCGCCTTTAGTCATGTTGATTCTCCTATGCACCATTGGCTTCAATATCTATTTGTATACCATCGTTCCAAAAGGCTTTTTTCCGATACAGGATACCGGCAGACTATCCGGCACGATACAGGCGGATCAAAGCATCTCATCTCGGGCCATGCAAAAAAAACTGGCTGACTTTGTTGATATTATGCGTAAAGATCCAGAAGTCGAAACGGTTATAGGCTTTACGGGTGGTCAAAGAGATAGTAACAGTGGCCTTATGTTCGCTACCCTAAAACCACTGGAAGAACGTAAACTGACTGTCAATCAACTCATGGCCAGACTACGCAGCCAGATAACGGATGAACCCGGTGCAAGACTCATATTACAGCCGCCTCAAGACCTTCGTATCGGTGCCAGAGGTTCTTCAGCCTTATTTGAATACGCGCTACAAGCAGACCATCTTATAGATCTTCGGAAATGGATTCCTCAAATAGTCAAAGCCTTATCTCAACGTCCCGAATTATTGGACGTCAATACCAATCAACAAGATAAAGGCCAACAAATTGCCTTGCAGATAAATCGCAGCACTGCAGCACAACTGGGTGTTAACCAAAGATTGATTGATGCAACTTTAAATGATGCTTTCGGACAACGACAAATTTCCATTATTTACAATCCGCTGAACCAATACCATGTGATTATGGAAGTTGCACCCCGCTATTCACAAAGCCCAGAAATATTAAAAAATATTTATGTCAGTGTTCCACCCAATGCACAACAACCAAAGGGTGCACAAATACCGTTATCTACTTTTGCCAGTTATGGCGTTACCAATACACCCTTGTCCGTTAATCATCAAAGCCAGTTTCCCACCGGCACCATCTCTTTTAATCTGAAGCCAGGTTCTTCATTATCAACAGCTTCCCTGGCTATTGCAGAAACCATGAGAGATCTAGGTGTTCCAAGTTCGATGCGAGGCAGTTTTCAGGGCACTGCTAAAGCCTTTGAACAATCCTTAAAAAATCAGCCTTGGCTGATTCTAGCGGCATTGCTGTGCATTTATATAGTACTGGGGGTTTTATATGAGAGTTATGTACATCCTCTAACCATCCTGTCTACTCTGCCATCAGCTGGGGTGGGTGCCATTCTGGCCCTGTTAGCCTTTAAAACAGAATTCAGTATTATTGCCATGATAGGCGTTATTCTTCTGATTGGGATTGTAAAAAAGAATGCCATTATGATGATCGATTTTGCCATTCATGAAGAACGCACCCTAAATACCACATCCGATGTCGCCATCTTTAGCGCCTGTATGATGCGTTTTCGCCCCATCATGATGACCACATTTGCCGCCCTGTTCTCGGCACTGCCTCTGGCACTAGGCAGTGGGTATGGCGCGGAACTAAGACGCCCCTTAGGCATAGCCATTGTTGGGGGGCTGATATTAAGCCAACTACTCACGCTGTATACCACCCCCATTATTTATCTTTACCTGGACCGTTTTCAGTCATGGTGCAGTCAACGCTTTAGCAAACAAAGCTTACCGTAAGAACCGGCCACCACTGATATCAATTAACGCCCCATTAATATGGGATGACATATCGCTCGCCAGGAACAACACTGAACTGGCGACTTCTTCAGCAAAGGTATTACGGCCTAACGGTGTTTGCTTACGGTAGTTTTCCATCATCTCTTCAGTTGAATGAATCTCATGATGTTGCGTTTCAACCGTACCCGGCATGACTGAATTAGTTCTAACATGAGGAGCCAGTTCCTTGGCCAAGGTATGGGTAAAGACCATAAGCCCCCCTTTTGCAGCCGCGTAAGAACCGCCTCCATTAGCCCCACCGGTTTGCACAGAAAGCGATAAAATATTAACAATACGACCACTCCCTGACGCACGCAAATGAGGAATGGCTCGTTTGGTTAACAGAAAGGCACTGGTCAAATTAAGATCCAGGGATTTATTCCAGTTCTCTAGCGTGCAATCTTCAATCTTGGCACGTTTAACAAGACCACCGCCGTTATTCACCAAGATATCAAGATGGCCGGCCTTGATCACCAGCTTATCAACCAGTTCGTTAGCTTCATCCTCTTGAGTCAGGTCAGCCGGCAACAGCATCGATTTAATGCCCTTAACAGATAATTCATCATGAAGCTGTTCAGCACCTTCCCGACTGGAATGGTAATGTATACCGACAAAAGCACCCGCCTGACCTAATGCCAAAGCAACGGCTCTACCAATCCCCACACCGGCACCGCTCACCAGTGCCACTTTACCTGTTAAATCTAATGTTTGTTCTGGAACCATCTTGATCACCTGATTAACTTTAACGGATTAAAGGCCCTTTACTTTTTCCAAAACCGCTGCCGCATGGCCCTCATGGTTAACGCCATATTCCACATCAACTAAAGTCCCTTCCTTGTTGATAATAAAAGTAGAACGAAAAATAGCCATACTCTTGACGCCATTCTTTTCTCTTTCTCTCCAAACGCCATAACTTTCACAAAGCTCACCACTGGTATCCGCCAGCAACATGACCTTTAAACCAAACTTGTTTATAAAATCGACATGACTTTCACAGGTGTCTTTACTCACCCCAATAACAACCGTGTCGAGTTGACTAAACTCTTCTGCCAGACGGGTAAAATCATTGGCTTCTATGGTACAACCTGGAGTGTCATCTTTAGGGTAAAAATATAACACGACGTTCTTTTTACCAGCAAAGTCTGACAAATTAACAACTTCATTCAACTGGTTTGGAGAACTAAACAAAGGGGCTTGTTGGTTTATTTCTAACATGGCTGGATCCTTATAAATAAATTAACAATTGGCAGTGATAAATCGACGCCTTAAAGACAAAGTACTATACTAGGTTTTTGTCGAGGATAATAGGGCAAGACGCAATAATACCAGGGACATAGCTATCATCACCCAGTCCACCATTTCTAGGTTCAAAGTCCGTATTAGCAGCATCACGCAACAGCACTGAGACTACGTTACTATCGAGAGTTAGTTTTTGTGTCATTGGGTTACCAGATAAGTGAGTCATATTAACGAATTGGCTTTTCTTTTTTGAACTATACGTACTATTTCCTAATATTCAAATTAATTTTTAAGATAAAAAAAGCCGAGCAATAAATCTGCCCGGCTTTCTTGTATTGAAGTAAAGCGTATTTAGGTAACTCGCAATAAATAAAATAGTTAAATTAAACTCAAGTTGTTAAAAAAACAGGAGTTCAATAGCCCCACTTATTGCCTGTAAAAACAGCTAAAGCTATTTTACTCCAATATAAACGGGGTTTTATTATTGCGTCTTACCTTACTTATTTTTCTTAGCGTTACGTTCGTTGACTTCTTTAATCACTTCTTCCGCTACGTTCTTTGGACAAGGTAAGTAGTGTGAGAACTCCATAGAGAATTGTCCACGACCTGAGGTCATGGTGCGTAAGTCACCAATATAACCAAACATTTCACTCAACGGTACGTCAGATTTAATACGTACACCGGTTACACCGGGATCTTGTGATTTGATCATACCACGACGACGGTTAAGATCGCCGATCACATCACCCACGTGATCAGACGGTGTAAAGGTATCTACCGCCATGATAGGCTCAATTAATTGTGGACCCGCTTTTGGAATAGATTGACGGAACGCGGCTTTAGCGGCAATTTCGAAAGCAATCGCAGACGAGTCAACAGCGTGGAATGCACCGTCAGTCAAGATCACTTTAAAGTCCAAGCAAGGGAAGCCTGCCAGCACACCTTTGTCCAACATGCTCTTAAAGCCTTTTTCAACCGCTGGCCAGTATTCACGAGGAACGTTACCACCGGTCACCGCTGATTCAAATACGAAACCTGAACCGGGTTCACCGGGTTGGATAATGTAGTTGATTTTACCGTATTGACCAGAACCACCGGATTGTTTCTTATGGGTGTATTCATCTTCAACCGATTTGGTAATCGTTTCGCGGTAAGCGACTTGTGGTTTACCGACGATAACGTCAACACCATGAGTACGTCTTAAGATATCGACCTTAATATCAAGATGCAACTCACCCATTCCTTTCAGAATGGTTTCGCCACTGTCTTCATCCGTTTCAACATGGAAAGAAGGATCTTCCTGGATCATTTTACCCAGTGCAATACCCATCTTTTCAGAAGCACTCTTATCTTTAGGCGAAATAGCCAAAGAGATAACGGGATCAGGGAATACCATCGGTTCTAGTGTTGCAGGGAATTTAGGATCACATAAAGTGTGACCAGTTTGTACGTTCTTCATACCCAATACAGCAACAATATCACCTGCCTGTGCAGATTCTAATTCATTACGTGCATCCGCATGCATTTCAACGATACGACCAATACGCTCTGTTTTACCCGTAAACGTATTAAGTACAGACGTTCCTTTTTCTAATTTACCCGAATAAATACGCAAGAAAGTTAACGCACCAAAACGGTCGTCCATAATTTTGAACGCTAAAGCGCGTAAGGGCTTGTCCGCATCAACAATTGCAAATTTACCCGTTGGGTTACCTTCCAAATCCACTTCAGGTTGTGGATTAACTTCAGTTGGGCAAGGCAAGTAATCAATAACGCCGTCAAGAACTAATTGAACGCCTTTGTTTTTGAAAGATGAGCCACAGAAAGTCGGGAAGAAGTCAAGATGGATAGTACCTTTACGTAAACAACGTTTTAAGGTTTCAACATCAGGTGTTTCACCTTCAAGATAGGCTTCCATCACGTCATCATACTGATCAGCCACCTGGTCAATCAATCTTTCACGCCATTCTTTTGCCTTTTCCACTAAGTTAGCAGGAATATCTTCAATAACATAATTCATTGGGTCACCTGAGTTATCCCAAATCCATGCTTTTTCAGTTAATAAATCAACGACACCAACAAATTCATCTTCAGTACCAATCGGTAAAGTCATGACCACAGGCACTGCACCTAATACCTCTTCAACCTGTTTAACAACACGGTAGAAGTCTGCACCGATACGGTCTAATTTGTTGACATAGATAACTCGCGCAACTTTAGAGTCATTCGCATAACGCCAGTTGGTTTCTGATTGAGGTTCTACACCACCTGAACCACAAAATACGCCGATACCGCCATCTAATACTTTTAAAGAACGATAAACTTCAATAGTAAAGTCAACGTGACCTGGCGTGTCGATAATGTTAAAACGGTGGTCTTTCCAGAAACAAGTCGTTGCCGCTGACTGAATGGTAATGCCGCGCTCACGCTCTTGATCCATAAAGTCAGTGGTGGTTTCACCATCATGAACCTCACCGATTTTATGAATTTTACCGGTAAGCTTTAAAATCCGCTCGGTAGTGGTTGTTTTACCAGCATCAACGTGAGCGAAGATACCAATGTTTCTGTAAAGCGCTAAATCTGTCATGTTTTTACTCTAAAGTTGGACATATAAAAAACTTTTTGGTGACCTCACTTGAGTATTAACTCAGGAGGGTTCGTACTGGTGACTAGTCCAGCTTCGAAAGCCGCCTATTTTAACCTACAAATGAGACAAAAATACAGGAAAACCCTTGCGTTATCTCTTAAGCTTAAAAATAAAACATTTTCCTTTACATAAGCTCAAGAATTTGACTAAAGATTTTGCCATTAGTCGCTAATATTTGCTTAGGAAAGATGCCGTCATTACCCTTAAAATCAGTCACTGTCCCACCCGCTTCTTTGGCGATTAAAGCACCGGCTGCAACATCATACAGATTTAATTCTTGTTCCCAAAAGGCATCAACCTGGCCATCGGCAACCAGGCACAAATCCATCGCAGCAGAACCAAAGCGACGCTGTCCGGTTGTGTGTTGAGCAATTCTGCCAAAACGAGCCAGATTATTATCGGTTAAATAAGAACGCAAACAGGCAAATCCCGTTGCTACCATTGCATCTTCCAGATTACTTTCATCAGAAACCTGAATCGCTACGCCATTTTTAAACGCCCCTTTACTTAATGCTGCACAATAATAGTCATTAAGCGCTGGCGCAAACACTGCACCCAGCACTATTTCATTATTGAGTTCAAGCGCCACACTGATAGACCAAAAGTATTGTCCTCTTGAAAAAGAATGCGTTCCGTCAATAGGATCTACAATCCAACGATTGGTTTGATTAGCGGTCTGACCACTTTCTTCACCCCAGAAGCCATACTCGGGATAGCTTGCCGTCAACCTTTCCTTTAAAAAAGCCTCAACGGCAATATCTGCAGCCGTCACAAAGTCTCTTGGACTCTTTTTATCAAGTCCGACATGTTTTAAATCTTTAAAATACGTTAATGCAATAGTCCCAGCTTCTCGGACTACACTTTCAAGCTCTGCAAGCGAAATAGACATCTAAAGATAACCTTCTTTAATGGAAACGGGTCATTATACTGCAACAAATTGATATAAACTTTACCGATTCAAATACCACTCAACCGTCTTAAGGATTCCGGTTTCAAAGTTTTCATCTGCTTTCCAACCGAGCTCCGATTCAATTTTAGTCGCATCAATCGCATAGCGTCTATCATGCCCCGCCCGGTCTTCTACATACTGTAGCTGCTCTTTATAACTGCCTTGCGCTTTAGGATGTAAGGTATCTAAAATTTCACAGACCTTATCGGCAATATAATTATTGTTGCGCTCATTACGACCGCCAATATTATAAACTTCACCAACTTGACCTTTATGGTACACCAAGGCAATGCCTTTACAATGATCCAGCACATAGAGCCAGTCACGAATATTCTTACCATCCCCATAGATAGGAATAGCCTCATTACCGATTGCTTTACGGATAATAGTCGGAATTAGTTTTTCATTATGCTGTTTAGGCCCATAGTTATTAGAGCAGTTAGTAATCACCGTATTCATACCATAAGTATGAAAATAACTGCGCACGATTAAATCGCTGCCTGCTTTACTTGCCGAATAAGGGGAATTAGGTGCATAAGGGGTCGCTTCAGTAAATAACCCCGTCTCACCTAAAGTACCATACACTTCATCCGTCGAAATATGATGAAAGCGACAGGCTTCATAGCCGGGTTTAAAGACGAACGACTTTTCCATCCAGTATTTATAGGCAACATCAATCAACGTAAAGGTACCAATCACATTGGTTTGTACAAAGACACCCGGATTCTTAATCGAATTATCAACATGGCTCTCGGCAGCAAAATGAATAACACCGCGAATATCATACTCAGCAAATAAACGCTCTAATAATGCGCGATCACAAATATCCCCTTCCACAAAGGTATAACGCTCGTGGTCTGCAACTTCTTTAAGGTTATCTAAATTACCTGCATAGGTGAGTAAATCAAGATTGATAATATGATCGTCGGGATACTGCTCCAAATAATACGGAACAAAGTTACTGCCAATAAAGCCGGCACAGCCAGTCACTAATAAAGATGTCATTATTTATTTCCGTTTAAGTGATCAAGACAGTCTTTTAAACTGTCCTTCCAGTAAGGAATGGTTAAATCAAAGCGTTGTTTAATTTTTGCTTTATTCAGCAAACTGTAGTGCGGACGAGTCGCAGGTGTTGGATAATCTTTAGTCTCAATGGGCTTAACATGACAGTTTATGCCCGCATATTCAAAGATAGCTTTGGCAAAGTCATACCAACTGCAAACGCCTTCATTACTAAAATGATAAATTTCCGGTTCATTTATTTCATCCAGCTCTGGATGCTTAATAATAGCCAGAATAGCCTGAGCCAAATCACGCGCTGATGTCGGTGACCCTATCTGATCATAAATAACCCCAAGCTCTGCACGCTCCCTGCCTAAGCGCAACATCGTCTTAACAAAATTATTACCAAACTGGGAATACACCCAAGAGGTTCTAATGATAAGGGTTTTTGCTGCATTAACAGCTAACACAGCCTGTTCGCCTTCAAGCTTAGTCTGTCCATAAACGCCCCGTGGAAGCACCGCATCGGCCTCGACATAAGGTTTAAAGTTCTTACCATTAAAAACATAGTCTGTGGAGATATGTATTAGTGCACTATGACTCTTTTTAGCGAGAGCCGCTAATGTTGCTACAGATGTAGCATTAATTGCTTTTGCTAATTCAGGTTCCGATTCGGCTTTATCGACTGCCGTATAAGCAGCGCAGTTAACAATCACATCAAAGTATTTATCAACAAACCAAGCCTCTAGTGCTAAAGGATCGCTAAAGTCCAATTCTTTTCGAGTCACAAAAGTAAACACGGCTGAACTTTCGAAGGCACTTAACTGATAAAGCTCACTACCGAGCTGTCCATTAGCACCAGTAACTAGTATGGATTTAGACATAAAGTGGACTCGTAAAATCAAATAATTCAGCTTTCTCAAGCGATGGTTGACGCAGGTCTTTGGCTGATAGTTGCAATTGTTGTTTATCAACTATCCAATTGATACCGATAGCCGGATCATCAAATGCCAAGCCCCGATCATTTTCTGGCGAGTAATAGTTATCGATCTTGTAGGCAAATATCGTGTCATTTTCCAGTACCACAAAACCATGTGCAAAACCACGGGGTATCAACAATTGCCGTTTGTCTTGTTCTGATAACTCCACGCTAACATGCTGACCAAAGGTAGGACTACCGGCTCTTATATCAACAGCCACATCCAGCACCTTACCCTTGATTACCCGCACTAACTTGGTTTGTGCTGCGGGTGCCAACTGATAATGCAAGCCTCTTAAGACACCCAGACTGGATTTTGATTCATTATCCTGAACAAAATTAACTGAGAATCCTAAAAAGGCTTCTAATTTATCTTGACGAAACGTTTCGACAAAATAACCCCGCTCATCACCAAACACCGTCGGTTCAATGATAATGACATCAGGAATAGCGGTTCTAATAAAGTTCATTTAAGCTACCTCTTCTTCCCCAGCACGGCGTAACAAATATTGACCGTATTGGTTTTTTAGTAATGGCTGCGCCAGACTGATTAATTGTGCTTTAGAGATATAGCCCATTTCATAAGCAATCTCTTCAATACAGGCGACTTTTAAACCCTGCCTCTTTTCAATCGTTTGAATAAAATTAGAGGCATCCAGTAAAGACTCGTGTGTACCTGTATCTAACCAGGCAAAGCCACGTCCCATTAATTCAACTTTTAAATCGCCCTGTTCAAGATAAGTTTGATTAACCGTGGTAATTTCTAACTCGCCACGTGCCGAGGGTTTGATGTTTTTAGCAATCTCAACGACCGTGTTGGGATAAAAATATAAACCCACTACCGCATAATTACTTTTGGGCTTTGCCGGTTTTTCTTCAATCGATAGTACAGTCCCTTCCGCATCAAACTCAGCAACACCGTATTGGTCAGGATCTTTAACATGATAGCCGAAGACAGTCGCTTTCTTCTGTTCAGTCACATTGGCTACGGCTTGACTCAACATAGCGACCAGGCCATGACCATAAAAGATATTATCACCTAACACCATACACACATCATCATCACCGATAAAGTCTGCGCCTAATATAAAGGCTTGCGCTAAACCATCGGGTGACGGTTGTTCTATGTAGGTAAACGAAAGACCGATATCAGAACCATCACCCAATAACTCCTCAAAACGAGGTAAATCTTGGGGGGTAGAAATAATTAAGATTTCCGTAATACCCGACAGCATTAATACGGATAACGGATAATAAATCATGGGTTTGTCATAGATGGGTGTTAGCTGTTTACTAACACCCTTGGTAATAGGATAAAGCCGTGTCCCACTACCGCCTGCTAAAATAATACCTTTCATAAGTGTGTCCTAATGAACTTAAAAGAATTCTCAGCTTATGTTAACCATAAATTGAGAAGATGCAAACATTAAACAAATAGTCAGCAATGTTTCCCAGGCATCACCGGCTTGCTGTCCTTTAATTTGCCTGTCTGCGATAGCGCTGGTTACCAAGATATGATTTAAATCCCGATCACTCAACCTTTTTAAGGCCTGACTGATCAATGTCTTACGCTTATCCCAGATATTATTGCTTTTGAAGACAGTTTCTTGATTTTGGCCTTGAGCCAATGCCAGTTTAATTTTAATTAAAAGTCTGGCATCCCGGGTCAATGCCCATAACACAATAGGTGTCGCAGTTCCTTCGGAGCGTAAACCAGACAAGACCTTAGTGATACGATTGACGTTTGCAGATAACACCGTGTCCATGAGTTTAAACACATCATATCTTGAACTATCCGCCACGACCTCATTAATCTGCTGAACACTCAGATTCCCTGCCCCATAAAGCACGTAAAGTTTTTCAATTTCCTGGGCTGCGGCCAACAAATTACCTTCAATTCGAGAAGCTAGTAATTGTACGCCATCGGACTGAATCACCAACCCTCTTCGTTGCATTCTATTCTGTATCCAACGAATTAAATCCTGTCCTTCCAAAGGCCAAACCTGAATCACCAAGCCTTGTTTATCCAAGGCTTCAACCCAACGACTCTTTAAGGCTTTGCTATCTATCTTTCCTGAGGTAATCAATAAAATAGTATCTTCGGACAGGCGTTCACAATAATTAATTAATGCTTTAGCCCCATCAGTACCAGGAGTCCCCGAAGGTAATCTCAAGTCGATGATTTTTTTATCGGCAAAAATCGACAAAGAGCCTGCCATAAAAGCCAACTTATTCCATTCAAACCCCGTCTCAACAGACACTATTTCACGATCATCAAAGCCTTTTTGTTTAGCCGACTTCCTGATCTCATCGGCTAATTCACCCAACTGTAAGGGTTCATCACCCGTTATAAAATAAACGGGCAGCAAACCTTTTTGCAATACACCGCTCAACTGCTCAGGTTTGATACGCATCCTATTTTGAACTCGCGTCTAAGGCTGTCTTGGCTCCACCCACGATTGAACGTATCGCCTGCTGATACATTTCATGACGAATAATAAGTTCTTCATTGTCTTTAGCGAGAATAGCCTGCTGATTATTATAATACTCGCGTTTAATACTGATCGGCTGCCTGGGCATTAATACCTTATTTTTAGAATCAACCAGCTCGTACTCTAAGTTGTAATCTAATTCAAAGTCGTTAGCCGTACCGCCCGCATTAAGAGACAAAACCCGACGATCGTTGTTTTCATTGTATATTCTAATAATTAAATCTGCGCTTTCTGGAGCACTAGCAACCGGTACCGATGAGACTTTCATCGATGATGCAAATTGTTCTTGTAGTTGTGGTGAGCCACCTTCTAAAAAAATACTTTTTAAACCTGCAGGCAACGTTAAGGCGCCACGTAAATGGTAACCACATGCGCTTAAAAGGAACACCATCATCAAAATAACTGTCTTTTTTATCCGCACAAAACACTCCGTCAAAGCCATTGGTCATTGGCAACTACTTACCAATGACCTTTTTAATAATCACTCGGTTAATTGCTCAGTTCAGAATTTAAACCACTATATTGATTAATTTATTGGGTACAACAATTACTTTTCTAATGGTTTTTCCCTCAATAAAGCGTATAGCCTGCTCATCGTTCAATGCCAGTGCCTGTATTTCTTCTGAAGACGATTGAGCCGATACAGAGATTTTACTACGTAACTTACCATTAATCTGTATCACTAATTCTATTGAATCTTGTTCTAAAGCGGATTCATCAACTTGAGGCCAACTTGCCGTAATCAAGGCTTCCTGATGACCTAAGTCTAACCATAATTGATGACAAATATGTGGCACTATGGGTGCCAACATTAACACAATGGCTTCGAGCGCTTCTTGACGGACGGCTTTACCGTTATCCGAATCATCAGTAAACTTAGTTAAGGTATTGACCAACTCCATGTTAGCCGCAATCGCTGTGTTAAAAATAATCCGGACGCCCATATCATGAGTGACCTTTTGAAGCGTTTGATGCACTTGACGACGAACCGCTTGCTGCTCTTCTGTTAAGGTTGACTTATCCAGTACAGCTAAAGAACCACCTGCTTCATTATGTAAGTAAGCTTGTCTCCACAGTCTTTTCAGAAACCTGAACGCACCTTCAACGCCACTATCAGACCACTCCAATGATTGTTCTGGAGGTGCTGCAAACATAACAAACAGACGCACAGTATCCGCGCCATACTGAGCGATTAACGCTTGAGGGTCAACCGTATTACCTTTGGACTTAGACATTTTACTGCCGTCTTTTAAAACCATGCCTTGCGTTAATAAGCGTTTAAACGGTTCATCACACACCACTAAGCCTTCATCACGTAATAGCTTGGTATAAAAACGTGCATACAATAAATGCAGAATCGCATGTTCAATACCGCCAATATAATGATCGACAGGCAGCCAATATTTCGCGCTTTCATCCAGCATACTCTCGGCTTTGCTGCTAGCAAAACGGGCAAAATACCAGGATGACTCCATAAAGGTATCAAACGTATCTGTTTCACGTCGGGCGGGTTTACCGCAACAAGGACACTCTACCTTTGAAAAAGTCGGATGCGCTACTAAAGGCGATTGCGAACCATCTAAAACCACATCTCTAGGCAAGGTGACGGGTAAATCTTTTTCGGGCACAGGCACCGTACCACAGTCATCACAATAAATAACCGGAATCGGCGCTCCCCAGTAACGTTGACGAGAAACACCCCAGTCCCGTAGCCGAAAATTAACTTTACGAAGGCCTTTATCAGCCTTTTCCAAGGTTTCAGAAATAGCCACAAACGCTTGCTCTGAAGTTAAGCCATCAAACTCACCTGAATGATCCAAAATACCTTTAGTAGTATAAGCCTGTTCTGAGCAGTCATCCGCACCGCCGTCTTTAGAGAAAATCACTTGCTTAATAGCAATACCGTATTTATTGGCAAATTCATAATCACGTTGATCATGAGCAGGAACCGCCATCACCGCTCCCGTGCCATAACCCATTAATACAAAGTTAGCGATCCAAACAGGTACAGCTTCACCTGTAATCGGATGCAAGGCTTTAATGCCTGAATCTATGCCGCGCTTTTCCATGGTTTCCATCGCGGCTTCGGAGGTTTCCATGGTCTTACATTCTTCAATGAAGCTTGCAATAGTTGGGTTACCTTCTGAGGCTTTTAACGCTAAAGGATGTTCAGCGGCAACAGCTAAATACGTAACCCCCATAAGCGTATCTGGGCGTGTCGTATAAATGCGTAAGGGTTGTGATAACTCCGGCACCTGAAAATCCATTTCAACGCCTTCAGAACGACCAATCCAATTGGCTTGCATAGTCTTAACTTGTTCAGGCCAACCATCCAGCGTCTCTAAAGATGCTAATAACTCATCGGCATAAGCTGTAATTTTTAAAAACCATTGTGCAATTTCTTTACGTTCAACTTTAGTATCACAACGCCAGCAACATCCATCAATAACCTGTTCATTTGCAAGAACAGTCATATCATTCGGGCACCAGTTAACGGGTGCAGTTTTTTTATAAACTAAACCCTTCTCTAGTAGCTTAAGGAAAAACCATTGCTCCCATTTGTAATAGCTTGGGTCACAGGTCGCCACTTCACGACTCCAATCATAACCAAAGCCCAATTGCTTGAGCTGATCACGCATGTAATCGATATTTTGATAAGTCCAATCAGCCGGATGCACGCCATGTTGCATGGCCGCATTTTCGGCAGGCAAACCAAACGCATCCCAGCCCATGGGTTGCATAACATTTTTTCCCAGCATCCGCTGGTAACGGCTAATGACATCACCAATGGTGTAATTACGTACGTGCCCCATGTGCAATCGACCACTGGGATAAGGAAACATGGATAAGCAATAATACTTTTCCTGCGTAGAAGATTCCGACACATTAAACACCCCTGAGGTTTCCCAGGCGGCCTGAACGTCTTGCTCAATTGAGAGCGGTTGATAATTTTCTTGCATCCTTCTCGTCTTTTACCAGTCAAAAGCGTTAGAATACCTCACAGTTGCTTAAATCTAAAGCACCATTTTTCAGGAGTCCAACTATGAATAAAAATAAACTTATCGCCGCCTATTCCGATTTCATGATACATCTTCATGAAACCATGGAAGATACCTTGCATTCTTTTGCTGAAGCCCTAGAAATTTCAAAACAAAAAACCAGTGAGAGTAATGAGTTATCTCATGAAGAACTGGATAAAATATCGGGTTATGTTAAACGGGATGTTGAACACGCCGCCCAAGGATTAACGGCTAAAGAAGATAAAAACTCGCTCTCTGAGTGGTTCAAGTTTGATGTTGAACTGATAGAAAACTTCACCCTGGATGCTTTTTTAAGTGTTGCTGACAAGACTCGGATTGAATTAGCAAAAATAAAACAACTGGCAGAAACACACACTTATCACAGTGGCGACATTACGGTACCCGGTACTTTCATTTGTGATGCCTGTGGTAAAGAAATAGCCTTTAAAACAGCCAGCGAAATCCCTGAATGCCCTGCGTGTCACGCTAATACTTTTATACGCATTTGATATTAGTATCCTAGGGCTTATAATAATAATTATTTTATCTAATTGATTTAACGAGGAATAACATGCGCAGAGTCATCTTCAACCAGAAAGGCGGTGTTGGGAAATCAACGATTACCTGTAATTTAGCGGCCATCAGCGCCATGGAGGGTAAGCGTACCCTGGTCATTGATCTGGATATCCAAGGTAATTCTACGCAATATTTACTCGGTCATAAAATCACTGAAAGTGATAAGACTATTGCCCTATTCTTCAAAGACTGCTTAAGCCTGTCTCTGTTTGGAAACAACAACACGGGTTCTGGACTTGAGAGTATTATTCATGAAACCCCTTTTCCAAATCTCTTTATTGCTCCCTCACATCCAGACCTTGAACCTTTACAAGGGCGCTTAGAATCACGCTTTAAAATTTTTAAATTAAAAGAAGCACTAGAAAAACTGGAAGGCTTTGATGCCATTTACATGGATACTCCGCCTATTCTAAATTTTTATAGCCAATCTGCATTGATTGCAGCAGAAAAATGTTTAATTCCTTTTGATTGTGACACCTTTGCCAGAGAAGCGTTGTATACCTTAATGCAAGCAGTGACCGAGGTTAAAGCAGATCACAATCAAAAGCTGGAGATCGAAGGTATCATTATTAATCAATACCAAAAACAGGCTAATTTACCCCGCCAGCTAGTCGAAGAGCTGATTACTGAAGGCTTACCTGTGCTTGCAGCGATGATTTCACCCTCTGTTAAAGTCAGGGAATCTCACACCGTATCCCAACCCCTCATTCACTATGTTCCATCCCATAAATTAAGTGATGAATTCCGAGCTTTATACGCTGAAATTCATGAATCAAAGTAATTCTAAACTTGTTTGACTACTCCCCTTACTATTTCTTACTATTCTTACTATTCTTACTATTATGCACAAGCTTCTGATATCTTTTCGGTCCTGTTTTTATCTCGTTTTAGGTATGCTGATGTTTGGACAAGCCTTAGCTGCGCCTACAGCCGCTCAGACCTATAGCATTTCTGTCGTCCCACAGCTTACACCAGTCGCTATTCATCAGGATTGGACTCCGATTTTGGAAAAACTGGGTACAGCGACCGGTTTAACGTTTGAACTCGTCGTAGAGTCAAGTATTCCTGCTTTTGAGGAATCCATATTAAGCGGAACCCCCGATTTTGCCTTTATGAATCCTTACCACTGCATTATTGCTAAACACCATAAAGGTTATATTCCTCTGCTGAGGGATTCGGCAAACATGCTTGAAGGTATACTCGTAGTTCGTAAGGACAGTCCTATTAATTCTTTAGATGAGCTTAATGAGCAAAGCGTGGCTTTCCCTGCGCCTAATGCCTTCGCGGCTTCGCTCTTGATCAGGGCACAGTTGGCTAAGAATCATGTCAACATTATTCCCAATTATGTCAAAACTCATAGCAATGTCTATCGAAGTGTGCTGTTAGGTGATGCAATAGCTGGCGGGGGCGTCAACAATACCTTTGAACGAGAACCTGCGGATGTGCGTGAGCAATTACGAATTTTATACGTTACACCGCAATCCGCACCTCATGCACTGGGGGCGAACCCGCGTATTACTAAAGCGGTGCGTGATAAGGTCATTACCAGCTTTATTCAGTTGTCGAAAGACCCGGCTAATGCGGCTCTTTTTGACGCTATTCAGATGCCGAAACCGATACAGGCCGATTATTCCCGGGATTACAAACCATTAGAAGCACTTGGACTTGATAAATTCGCTGTGACTGGTGGTCAGTGAGTTTTCAGTCAAAAAGCCTGTTTGCTCGGCTGGCTCTGGTCGGCACGCTGGGTTCTCTATTATCAGTATTTTCCCTAGGTACCTATGTTGCCTATAAGCAAGGCAAGGAAGCAACCCAATCGGCGTATAAGGAATCTAACTTAATAACCAGTGGATTGGCTACAGCGTTAGCTTCGGATCTCATCGTCAAAAATTACGCAGACATTGATCAAACAGTGACTCAAGTAACGACTTTTTCCAACCTAGACCGACTTAATGTCATCAACAGGCGAGGCAACATTGTTGTTGATGCCAAACGGGATCAACAAAATAAAACATGGACGCTCTTTCATGGCGGGGTGGAAAAACTGCCCAGTGACAACCAGTCATTTTCCAGTATACTCGACAATCATATCGTGACTTGGACACCTATTATCGCGGGTAGTTTGGTCGGTTGGGTGCGTTCTGATATGCCTCTGGATCAGATCACTGCGACTCAGCATCTGATATTTAGAGACACCTTCCTGGTTGCATTGCTTTCAGTGGTGTTATCCACAGGTGTGGTTATCATTGCCTTACGCCACCCGATCAAGCAACTCAGGATTGCGGCTGATTTTGCTGATGAGTTACCTAAAATACACGGACAGTTCTTAAATATTTCTTCTTCCACGTCTGAGTTACAACATCTTGTTTCCGCGTTAAATCGGGCATCGAAAGAATTGCATAATCAGGATCAGGAACTAAGAAAATCAAGAGATCTTGCTCAAGAGGTTGCCAAGTCAAAGAGTGAGTTTTTGGCCAATATGAGTCACGAGATACGGACTCCGATGAACGGAATTATCGGACTGACGCAATTGGCGCTTAACTTGCCAACTGATCCTGTGGTTAAAGACTATCTAAGCAAGGTTTTTAGCTCATCACAAAGTCTGCTCGGAATCCTCAATGATATTCTTGATATCTCAAAGCTTGAAGCGTCTCGTATCAATATTGAGACTAGAGCTTTTAATTTGGATCACCTCTTAAGCAACTTGCGCAATATGTTTGAAGAAAGCGCTACGTCTAAAAATATCGAGTTCATTATCGAAGTAGAGGCGAGTGTGCCACGTCATTTATTAGGGGATGCTATGCGTATCCAGCAGATCATTTCCAATCTGCTTGGCAATGCCATTAAATTCACTGGACAGGGCTCTGTTGCTGTCAAGGTGTTCCTCCAAAAGCTCGAAAAATCAAAGGCTCAGCTTACTTTCTCCATTGAGGATACAGGCATAGGCATTGCTCAGGAAAACTTCGATAAACTGTTTCAGCCCTTTAGCCAGGTTGATGGCTCTATTACTCGAAAATTTGGTGGCACCGGATTGGGATTGGTGATCAGCCAGAGTTTGTTAAAACTCATGGGTGGAGAATTCGATGTTCACAGTCAACCCGGCCAAGGCACTGCTTTCAGATTTAGCCTTCAACTCGGCGTTGCTGCCCAAGGCGCAATACAAAAAAACCGGTCAGGTAGCAAAGTCGGTAATCTCGAACGTAACCTTAAAGAGATAGGCCATAATTTGCAGGGTACAAAAGTTCTGGTCGCTGAGGATCAGCACATTAACCAGAAAGTTATCAGCGAATTCCTCCGCCTTGCCGGTATAGCCGCTGTAATTTCTAACAACGGTCAAGAAGCACTGGATCTTCTTGAGCAGGAAGATTTCGATGCTGTCCTGATGGACGTACACATGCCGGTAATGGATGGGATCGAAGCCACTCGCAACATTCGCAGCTATCCGAAATATGCTCGACTTCCTATCATTGCCGTAACGGCTGCGGTTACGCAAGAAGAGCAAGAAAGTTACTTGGCTTGTGGCATGAATGCCGTTTTGGCCAAGCCGGTAAATCCAGGGGGCTTAATTAAGTTACTGAGTCAATGGATAGTTAGACAGAGCGGGGATTCTGCCAAGGCAGTGCAGTTACCTGTAGAGCAACCTGTAGAGCAACCGACTTCACAAGAGCATAATCAGGCCAAGGCGCTTAGCTGGGCAGATCTTTCCCGGGTACTTACGGAGTTCGATCTGGAAAATATCAAGTCTATACCGAAAGACAAGCCTGAATTTCTATTGCGGATGTTGCAAAAGTTTTTTGATGGTTTCAACGACAAGGCTAAAATCATTACTGATCAGATATGCAATGGCGAATTGGATACAGCAAAAACGATTATACATACCATTAAGGGTGTCGCAGGCAATCTGGGCGCTATGAATTTGCACCAGGCTTGTATCGTGTTTGAAAGCCAGCTCAAACAGGGTGAGTTTGATACGAAAAAACTCCAGGCATGGCTCAAATCGTTTGACGATACAATGTCAAATATTGAAACGTTGCTGCATTAATCACACCACACATAAAAAACTATGAGTCATGAATCAAAGTAATCCTAAACCTGTTTGGCTACTTCCTGTATTATCAGGCATTTTTATTGGGACTAGTTACATACCCTTTCCACCCTGGGCATCGCTATTCTGCTTTGTACCTTTATGGATTTTCTGGAAAAGGCAAACCCGCTTAAAGACCGTATTGCTTGGGGGCTTACTTACATCATTTGTCTTCACCTTGATTGGTTTTAACTGGGTTACTTATCTACTGCATGAATTTGCGCATCTGGATTGGGGGTTTGCTGTTGTAGGCATGATTATTTATGCCTTAATTGCGCATTTATATGTGCCTTTAGCCGGACTCATCTGGTTCTTAATTCAAAGAAAATTTAAGGCGCCCAAACATCTTTCCTTAGGTTTATTAGTCCTTATTACGATTATTTGTGAAAGATATTCTTTAACGCTTTTTGACTGGAACTTTGGTTATTCATGGTACGGGGCTAATTTACCCGTTTATCAATGGGCTGAGTTTATTGGCTTTAATGGGCTTAGTGCTGCCACCCTGCTTTGTAATTTGCCACTGTACCTCGCATGGGAACAACGTAAACAACTTCGTGGTAAAATCATCTTGGTCGTTGTAGCTGTTGGTTTTGTACTTTTAAATATAGGGGGCTTAGCGCTAAGAGCCAGAATTCCCAAACCTGATGCGTTAGTCACTGCTTTGTTAGTACAGGCGAGTACCGAAAACTCAGAGAAAATGGCCGCTGAATTAGGCAAGGGTTACAGCCAGGAAATACTGAATCGCTATACCTCGTTAACGGATCGAGCGCTTAAAGAATATAACGGCACTCACATTGATTTTGCGGTCTGGCCTGAGACGGCTTTTCCTGCTTTATTAGGGCCTCAATTTACCCAAAACAGATTACCCAAAGCCCTGACTTATTTTCTTCAAGAACGACAACTGCCCTTAATTACAGGTGCTTACAGTGTTGAAGAAAACTCTCAACTGATCACTAATTCGTTGTTTGTGCTGAACAATGACGGTCAACTGATTTCACCACATTACAGCAAAAGCATTTTGTTAGCCTTTGGTGAATATATTCCCGGTGAACAATTCTTTCCACAAATCAGGGATTGGTTACCCGCCACTGGACATTTTGCGAGAGGTGCCGGCCCGACTCAACTGCTAGAATGGAATGGTTTCAAAATGGGGGCTCAAATATGCTATGAAAGTTTATTTCCCGCCTTCTCACGCTCCTTAGCTCAATTAGGTGCCGAGTTTATCGTTAATGTCACCAATGACTCTTGGTATGGGACTTGGCAAGAGCCTTATCAACATTTTTATATGACACTTGCGCGTGGTATAGAGTTTCGTAGACCGGTTTTAAGGGTGACCAATACGGGTATTTCTACGGTTGCCCTGGCGTCAGGTGAAATTTTAGAAAGATCGCCCGTTCATGAACCTTGGACTGGCGTCTATCAAATACCTTATTTAAAAAACCCACCAATTACTTTTTATCAAACTTGGTTTGGATTGATTCCTGGGTTGTTATGGACGAGTTTATTAGTTATGTTAGGGTTGGTGATTCGTAGGCGTTCTAAGAAATAATTACCGGGTGTCATCCTTGGACACACATGCCTATCTGTAATTCTTGCCGTTGGTTGCCCCATAATTGCTATATCCTACTATGCTCTATTTATTTGACATCTCGACCATCACCACCATTTCAGCAGCTACAACTGCATTTCACTTTATGTGAAACTGTTATTATGGAAGAAATACTGGGTCAAATTTACGCTGCCCCCTGCGGTTAGGAAAACGAGTGATTCGATTAATAATGATAGCGAAGTTGACCAACATCACCACCTCTTCATATGGTTGCTGTCCATCCCCAACTCAAATCCCGTTGGCTACGCCCCTTGGGGATATACTTAATCCAGCACCTTCGGAAGACTCAGATAGCGAATGGTGAGTTAGATGTGCGCCTATATAACAAAAGAAAATCGATACTGACCAACAAAGAAATCTTTACCGTGGTACAGCCTGATTTATGCGTCATTTGTAACCCGGAGCAACTGGATGTTCAAGGTTGTAACGATGAACCGGACTGGATCATTGAGATTTTATCCCAAGGTAACTCCAAGCGTGAAACCCAAGATAAATATACGCTTTATCAAGAAAGTGGCGTAAAAGAATATTGGATTGTTTATCCTTATGAGCAATCAGGTGTGAATAACCAAATGGTTTGAAATTGATATAGTCGTCATTTGCCTACCCGACCCGACACCTCCCTGTATAATATCGCAATAGACTCCCACTAACTTTAATGAGTACAGCCATGACTACCCTTACGCCTTATGACCTTATCGGCGGTGAACAGGCCATCCTAAACTGGGTTGATCGATTTTACTTTTATATGGATAGCTTGCCAGAAACCCAAGGTATACGCGCAATACACCAGCCCAACCTTGATTCGGCCAAATCTAAACTGTTCAAATACTTGTCAGGCTGGTTAGGAGGTCCCGATTTGTTCGTCGAAGAATTTGGTCATCCAATGTTACGTGCGCGGCATTTGCCGTTCGTTATTGGTGAGTCAGAGCGAGATCAGTGGATGTTGTGCATGAACAAAGCGCTGGATGAAATGACAATAGACCCACGTCTGAAAACCAATCTTCAAAATGCGTTGCAACAACTCGCCACACACATGATTAATCAGTGATCCGTTCAAATAGCGATAGCAGACTTTGTTCTCAAGCCCAAGGCGGTGTATCGCCATTATACGCAACAAACGCGGTATCAACTGGATAAGTGATTACACCTTGCCCAATATCATTGGATTGAACTGGCTTAACTGAAACAGGCTCACTACTATTAGAGGCAACAGGTAACCAGGCTGAAAAAAGATTGATGTCAACGCTCCCTTGCACATACCATTTTTTATTAGCCGGATCCCATCGTGCCCCGAGTGCTTTTGCCGCGTCTTTTTGGGCATAAGGTACATTGAGGTAAGTTTTTGAATCACTCATGGGTTAATTGTAGCTCATTGGTTTCTGTGAACTATATTGTAAGCCATTCACTTAATTCACTGAGCATAAAATTGAATATATTATATTGAAACAACATCAGCATTTTAAATTCAAGTACACTTTGCCAAGTTATAACAATGGCTCTATTTCTCCACTGTCACAAAATAGTAACAATGTCTTTGTTACAATGGTCTCATTTACCTTTACTTAATTTATTATGCCTAGCTTTACTATTCTCATTGTTGAAGATGAAGATGCTATCAGAGAAATGTTGGTGATGGTGCTTGATCAGAGTAATTTTGGTTCCATAGAAGCCACTGATGCAGAAGAGGCTCAAAAATTACTTGATGATAAAGTACCAGACCTCATACTATTGGATTGGATGTTACCTGGGATTAGTGGGGTTGAATGGGCTAGACGTTTAAAAAAAGAACCCGTTTACAAAGATATTCCTATCATCTTATTGACAGCCCGAGGTGAAGAAGAAGATAAGATCAGGGGACTTGAAATTGGTGCGGATGATTACATGACCAAACCCTTTTCACCTAAAGAATTAATCGCCCGTATTCGTGCTGTGTTGCGTAGAAGTGGAAAAATACAAGGGCAATCGCAAATCATTCTAGGCGATTTATTACTGGATACTGAACAACATCGTCTCACCATTAGCGACAAACAGCTAGAAGTCAGCCCGACTGAATTTCGACTCATGCAGTTTTTTATGACTCATCCCGACAAAGTCTATACCCGAACTCAACTACTGGATCAGGTCTGGGGACGAAGCGTCTATATCGAAGAGCGCACTATTGACGTTCATATCCGCCGACTCAGAAAAATCCTTGAAGAGCATGGTCGCGAAGATCTGGTACAAACCGTGCGTGGCTTCGGATATCGGTTCTCTTTGCAGGGTTAACGATTATGGGCATCTGGCAAAAAGAAATAATAACGACACTGCTACTCTTTTTAGCAGTGGCTATTATGAGTGGATTTACGGGGCACTTTCTGGCGTTACTATTTTTGCTCATGCTTTCAATCATCATCCATCAAGTCCTACAGATAAACCGCTTCGAAAAATGGATCAGAACAGGAGGACGTGGTAAATATCCTAAAGCTAAAGGCATCTGGGAAGAAATTTATTATCATGTCTACCGCATGAGAAAAAATCAAAAGATCCGTAAGAAAAAATTAAGTCGTATGATTGATCAATTTCGGCGCTCTACAGAAGCCTTACCTGATGCTGCTATTGTCCTGGGCGTCAATGATGAAATTGACTGGGCGAATAAAGCCGCTAGAGAAGTGTTTGGTTTAAAAACCTCTGACAAGGGACAACGTATTCCGAATCTGATTCGTTTTCCTGATTTTATTCGTTATTTAAGAGCCGCAAACTATAAAGAATCTGTGGTTGTACCGTCCCCAATAGATAACCGAATGATCCTGGAAATTCGTATCATTCCTTACGGTGCAGGCTTGAGGTTGCTTTTGGCACAAGATATTACCCAGATTAAAAAAATGGAACGGATGCGTAAGGATTTTGTGGCTAATGTCTCTCACGAACTTAGAACACCACTTACTGTATTAAAAGGTTATTTAGAAACTTTACAGGACATGGATGATGGACTCTCTCCCTTGTTAACCAACTCATTCCAACAAATGCAAGGGCAAACCGAAAGAATGCAGCATCTTGTGGATGATTTATTGTTACTAACACGCTTAGAAACCCAGCAAAAAAAGACCGAATGTGTCAAAATCCCGGATTTATTGCAGCAAGTATGCACAGAAGTTGACTCAATTGGCATCGCAGGGGGGCGGATACAATTAACCTTAGAAAGTAATGCGCATATTGTTGGTGAAGAACAGGAATTACGTAGCGCCTTTACCAATTTAGTCGGTAATGCACTGAAATATTCACCTGACAATTTTCCCGTCACCGTTCGTTGGTACCAAGCCAAGGAATCAATCATCCTGTCTATTACAGACCAAGGTGAAGGTATTTCAAAAACAGATATCCCACGTATTACAGAGCGATTTTATCGGGTTGAAACCAAACGCGCCAAAAAAGTTAATGGCACGGGATTAGGATTAGCGATTGTCAAACACGTGCTGATGCGCCATGATGCAAAATTGATTATCACCAGTGAACTGGGTAAAGGAAGTTGTTTTAGTTGTCATTTTCCAGTTAAAAGAATATGTAACTGAGGACGATAGAGCTCCACTAAGCCCAAGACACTCACAATAATCAATCCAGCGCTTAAATAATAAATCATTACGCATAATAGCGTTATGAGCTTTTAATCCCAGTATATGACCTATCGCCGCAACAGGTAATAAAGTCAGTGCGGTAAGAAAATGTAAATTGACTGATAACACTACAAAGGTGGTCATTTTTATGCTGACGATAATAAACCATAGTACAAACAGCGTATCCCGTAGTTGATGTTTGCTTACATTACGCATATAAACAGCCACCATTAACGGTGCGCCTGTTAAAGAAATACCCGCTACATAGCCTCCCAACACAAGCAATATTCTATCCGCCCAAGCATGGTGGCTTTCAATACCCCGATTGAGTAACCAGATGAAGCCATAGAATAAGGTGATGGAGTAAATAAAACTATTCAACCATAAAACAGGCAAACTCACTAAGCCAAACACAGCCCCTCCAAACCCTAAGCCCGTCCTGACAAAGCCCGTCCAAACAAACACCAAGGCAACCACTATCATTTGGTAAAGTGATAAATCAAGTAAGATCATTTGTTAGCCAACACTTCTTAAGGAAAACGTGCTTTAAGTAGCAAAATCATTGCAATTCAATTCAGCAACATGCGGAAAATTCTGCGATAATAAAAGTTCAATATCTCACTAAAATCTTCGTTTTTATTATACCAGCCTAATAATCTTTTACTCGACGACTAGCCTATGAAAGCCAAAAATACCTTTAACCCCTGCGATTTAGTAATTTATGGTGCACTGGGTGATCTATCGAAACGCAAGCTGATCATTTCTCTGTATCGCCTTGAAAATGCGAACTTTCTAGAACCCGACACGCACATTATCGGTGTTGATTTACATGACATTAACAGCGTAGACTTTATTGATATCGCGCATAAAAGCTTGCAAGCGTTTTTGCACGATAAGATTGACAACACGGTATGGGAACGCTTTTCAGCCAGACTTGCTTATCTTAAAATTGATCTGACTCAACCAGAACAATACAAACAACTCAACACCGTTATTGATCAAACATCCAGAATTATGGTCAATTACTTCGCTGTTTCACCTTTTTTATTTAAAAGTATTTGCCAAGGCTTGCACTCATCAGGCGTACTCACTGAAACCTCACGCATGGTTATGGAAAAACCCATCGGTCATGATCTTAAATCGTCCAAAGAAATTAATGATGTTGTCGCCAGTGTCTTCAATGAAAGCCAAGTTTATCGCATCGACCATTATTTGGGCAAAGAAACGGTGTTAAACTTATTGGCACTACGCTTTGCTAATTCTATTTTTACCACCAATTGGAATCACAATACCATCGATCATATTCAAATCACGGTCGCTGAAGAAGTCGGTATTGAAGGCCGTTGGGATTATTTTGATAAAACCGGCCAGTTACGTGACATGGTGCAAAACCATTTGTTACAAATTCTGACGTTTATTGCAATGGAACCTCCTGTCAACCTTGAAGCTGAAAGCATTCATAACGAGAAGATTAAAGTACTTAAGGCACTACGCCCTATTACGGCTCAAAATGTAGAAGAAAAAACCGTCCGTGGCCTCTATACCAGTGGCTATATTAAAGGCAAATTAGTACCCGGCTATCTTGAAGAAGAAGGCGCTAATACAGAAAGCACGACCGAAAGCTTTGTCGCTTTAAAAGTTGATATTGATAACTGGCGCTGGGCTGGCGTACCTTTTTACTTACGTACAGGTAAACGTTTAACTGGAAAACGTACAGAAATCGTCGTTTACTTTAAACAATTACCGCACAATATCTTTAAAGATAGTTTCAGAGAATTACCACCCAATAAGCTCACTATTCATTTACAACCCAATGAAGGGGTAGAAATTGAAATGCTTAACAAAATCCCCGGTATTGATGAACATATTAAACTTAAAAAAACCAAATTGGATTTAAGTTTTACTGATACCTTTAAGGAAAGCCGTATTTTTGGCGGTTATGAAAAATTAGTGCTAGAAGCCATGCGTGGCAATCCTACACTATTCTTAAGTCGTGAAGAAATAGAACAGGCGTGGACATGGGTAGACTCTATTCAAAACGCTTGGCATCATTACAATGATGCACCTAAACCCTACGCCGCCGGCACTTGGGGCCCTGTTGCCTCAGTAGCCTTAATTGCCAGAGATGGCCGAGCCTGGGAAGAATAATTAATCCTCCGCGTAACCTTAACTAAGGAAATAATCATGCATCCAGTCATTGAAAGCGTTACTCAAGAAATCGCTGAACGTAGTCATAAAACCCGTTCAGCTTATTTAAATTATATTGATGCTATCGCTAAAAAAGGCCCTATTCGTTCAGGTATGGGTTGCGGTAACTTAGCGCATGGTTTTGCCGCTTGTAGCGCCACCGAGAAAGCTGATTTAACCGGTGATCAAAAAGCTAATATAGCCATTATTACCGCTTACAACGACATGCTCTCTGCGCATGAACCGTATAAGTACGCACCTGATTTAATTAAATCTGCGATTAGAGAAGCCGGTGGCGTGGCACAAGTGGCCGGAGGTGTTCCTGCCATGTGTGATGGGATTACTCAAGGTCAACCGGGTATGGAATTATCCTTGTTTAGCCGTGACTTAATTGCCATGACCACTGCGGTAGGCATGAGCCATAACATGTTTGATGGCGCTTTGTATTTAGGTGTGTGCGACAAGATTGTGCCTGGTCTATTAATCGGTGCGTTAAGCTTTGGTCACTTACCGGCTATCTTTGTGCCCGCCGGTCCAATGCCCAGCGGTTTAACGAACAAAGAAAAATCCCGCGCTCGCCAAGCCTATGCCACAGGCAAAATTGGTCGTAAAGAACTCTTAGAAGCTGAATCCGCGTCTTACCACAGTCCAGGTACCTGTACCTTCTATGGCACTGCCAATAGCAACCAGATGATGATGGAAATTATGGGCTTGCATTTACCCGGCAGCTCTTTTGTTAATCCTTATACGCCGTTACGCGATGAATTAACTAAAGCCGCAGCAACGCAAGTCTTAAAGTTTACCGCATTAGGTGATGATTATCGTCCGATTGCGCACATGGTTTCTGAAAAAGCCATCGTTAATGCAGTGATTGGTTTGTTGGCAACGGGGGGGTCAACTAACCATACCATGCACTTAATCGCCATTGCTCGTGCTTCTGGGATTGTGCTTAACTGGGATGATTTTGATCGCTTATCAAAAGTGATTCCATTAATTACTAAAATCTATCCTAATGGTCCTGCGGACGTTAACCACTTCCAGGCAGCAGGTGGTATGGGTGTATTGATTGCTGAGCTGTTAAGAAACGGTTTATTACATGAAGATATCTTAACCGTAGCGGATGAGCGTGGCATGAATAGCTACCGCCAAGAGCCTAAGTTAATCGATGACAAACTCACTTGGGTACCGGTTCCTGAAACCTCTTTAGACCCTGAAGTCTTAGGCACTGTTGAAAAACCGTTTGCAACCGGGGGTGGCTTACACGTGATGCACGGTAATTTAGGTCGCGGTATTTCTAAATTATCTGCCGTCTCTGCTGAGCATCAAATTGTGGAAGCGCCCGCAATCGTCTTTGATGACCAAGAAGATATGCTCGCCGCCTTTAAACGCGGTGAACTTGAGAAAGACTTTGTTGCAGTCATCCGTTTTCAGGGTCCACGTTCTAATGGTATGCCTGAATTGCATAAACTCACACCGCCTTTAGGTGTTCTACAAGATAAAGGCTTTAAAGTAGCGTTGGTGACTGATGGTCGTATGTCGGGTGCCTCAGGTAAAGTGCCCTCAGTGATTCATTTATGTCCAGAATGTGAGTCAGGTGGACCTTTAGCAAAAGTTCATAATGGCGACATTATTTCACTGAACCTTCAAACGGGTGATGTTAATGTCTTGGTTGGTGAAGCTGAGTTTAATGCTCGCGAACCTTTACCTAATTCTGCCAAGAACCATCATTATGGCATGGGGCGAGAAATGTTTGGAGGCTTTAGACTGGGCGCTTCGTCCGCTGAAACCGGCGCATCTAACTTATTCATAGTTGATTAATTAACTCAGCCCATAATTTAGGTAACTGACAACCAATAAAACGCCCCTATAGGATGTGCAGCACGATGGTTCCGCACATCCTATAGAAACCGCATCGACAAGCAGGCTTGCCCTCAGATGCCTATTCAAATTACTTTTTAAACTAGCGAGTAAAACCATGAGTTCAAATAACTGGAAAATTCAACCGACAGACGTTTTAAACGCTGGCCCTGTCATGCCTGTTATGGTCATTCAAAATCTTGAAGATGCCGTTCCTTTAGCCAAAGCCCTGATTGCGGGTGGTATTAGAGTTTTAGAAATTACCTTACGGACGCCTATTGCACTGGATGCTATTCGCTTGATTAGTCAAGAAGTGAAAGACGCCATTGTCGGTGCTGGTACCATTACCACCCCCGAACAATTAAAAGCAGCAGAAGAAGCCGGTGCAGTATTTGCCATTAGCCCTGGTTTAACACCGAGCTTATTAGCGGCTTCAAAAACTGGAAGCATTGCCTTAATTCCTGGCATCGCTACCTTGTCAGAATTGATGTTAGGCATGGAATACGGCCTTGATCATTTTAAATTCTTCCCTGCTGAAGCAGCGGGTGGCATTCCGATGTTAAAATCGATTGCAGGCCCTGTGCCTTATGTCACCTTTTGCCCTACTGGTGGTATTTCACCTGAAAACTACACTGCTTATTTAAAACTCAGCAATGTCGCCTGTGTCGGTGGTTCCTGGTTAGTGCCTGCAGATGCAGTAAAAGCAAAAGATTGGGATCAAGTCACTGAATTGGCAAGACAAGCCATTGCCAACGTAACTAAGAGCTAAAATATTAAGCACAACACTATAAAAAACCGTTACAGTATCGGCTTTAGTTGCACCTTTAGTTACTGAAACCAATACCCACTCAATGCAATAAATGAGAGATAACCATGACTAATCAACGCAGCCTGACCTTAAATGAGAACACTCAGCTTGTATGCGAGTTACCTGTTTTATCTGGCACAACCGGCCCTGACGTTATTGATATTGAATCGCTGTATAAGCAGACAGGTATGTTTACTTACGATCCTGGCTTTACCTCTACCGCCAGTTGCAGCTCGAATATTACTTACATTGATGGTGAAGCGGGCATATTGCTTTATCGAGGTTACCCTATTGAACAACTTGCAGAAAAATGTAATTTTCTGGAGGTTTGTTATTTATTGCTTAACGGTGAACTGCCTACTCCAGCAGAATTACAAGAATTTCAAGGCACCATTACCATGCACACCATGGTACATGATCAATTGACCAACTTCTTTAAAGGCTTCCGTCGTGATGCTCATCCGATGGCTATTATGGTGGGAGTCGTTGGGGCTTTGTCCGCTTTTTATCATGATGCTCTCGACATCAAATCCAAAGAAGACCGTGATATCAGTGCGATTCGCTTGCTTGCAAAAGTACCGACCATTGCCGCGATGTGTCATAAGTACAGTACCGGCTTACCGTTTATGTATCCACAAAACAAACTCAGTTATGTGGAAAATTTTATGCGGATGATGTTAGCAACGCCCTGTGACGACTTTGTACCGAATCCTATTTTAGTGCGTGCCCTTGATCGCATTTTAATTTTACATGCGGATCATGAACAGAATGCCTCAACCTCTACTGTACGCTTAGCCGGTTCTAGTGGTGCTAACCCTTATGCGTGCATTACGTCAGGGATTGCCTGTTTATGGGGTGCTGCTCATGGCGGTGCAAATGAAGCTGTACTGAATATGCTAACCAAGATAGGGGATGTGTCGAATATCCCGACTTATATTGCTAAAGCTAAAGATAAAAATGATCCTTTTAGACTGATGGGTTTTGGACACCGTGTTTACAAAAACCATGATCCACGCGCCAAGTTAATGCGTGCGACCTGCCATGAAGTGCTCACAGAACTGGGTTTGCATGATGATCCTATCTTTAAACTGGCACTCGAACTTGAACGTATCGCCTTGGAAGATGATTATTTTATTGATAAAAAGCTCTATCCCAATGTAGATTTTTATTCTGGCATTGTTTTTCATGCCCTTGGCATACCCACCAATATGTTTACTGCCCTATTTGCTATGGGTAGAACAGTCGGTTGGATTGCACATTGGGATGAAATGATTGCAGACCCTCACCAAAGAATTGGCCGACCCAGACAACTTTATACCGGAAATACCCGCCGAGATGTCCCAGCGGATCATGGTAAAACCAAAGCATAATTTGTTGTAGTGAGTCTTAGTCATGATGACTCATGACTAAGACTTCTTTTACCCCACATACTCAACCCACCACGTGTGAGATAAATCTTACTTGAGATTTTTTGCTATTCAAGATAATATTGAATCAATACTACTTGGAGTCAATGATAATGAAAACAATAAAAAGAAATTTATCCCCAGCCACATTAACGCGCTTAGCCGCTGCCCTATTATTACCCTTTAGCGCTTTTGCCGCGCCTACTGATGGCTCCAAGATACCGGCTTTATATCAAGAAAATTGCGCCAGTTGTCACGGTGCCGATCTCGGTGGCTTTATCGCCCCTGCTCTTAATGCCGATACCTTAAAAGGTCGTAGCCTCACGTCGTTACGCACCTTAACCATGGCGGGCAGTTTTGATACCTTAATGCCTCCGTTCTATGGTCGTTTAGCGGATGATGATATTCGCGGACTGGTTAGTTATTTAAAAGCCACGCCTAAACAAGCGAACCCGGCTTGGACGCTTGAGGACATTAAAGCCTCTGTTAAGGTTTACGTTAAAGACGAAAGCACCCTACCCGCAAAACCCACTTATCAAATTGACGACATCAATAATATTATCGGTGTGGCTGCGCGAGGTAAATACGGTCGTGGTGAAGGTTCAAAAGCGGTGTTTATTAATAGCGTCACCCATCAAGTCATTGGTGAAATTCCTACCGGTACCGCTGCGCATATCATTGATTATGACCCTGCTAATCCACGTTGGGCTTATGTGAAGAATGACTCAGCAGAACTCTTCAAAATTGACCTGTATTCAATGCAAATTGTGCGCAGTGTTAAGACAGGCTTTAATGGCCCAAGTTTAGGTGTCTCTCGTGATGGTAAATACATCATGGCGGGTTCTTATGTACCCCATAATGCCGTCATCTTAGATGCCAACACCTTAGAACCGTTAAAAACGTTTGAACTAGAAGGCATTGATCCTGACGGCAAACAAGTTTCGTCTGACTCTGGGATGATCATTGGCACCCCGTTTGCAGACATCTTTGCCATTGCTTTAGAAAATGCCGGTCAAGTCTGGGTCGTCGATTTAAAAGAAGGCTTTCCAGTCACTCGCATTGAAAATGTCGGTCGCCATTTGCATGATGCTTTCTTATCACATGGCGGCAGTAAATTAATGGTCGCCTCTTATGATGATAGCATCGTAACGGCCATTGATTTAAAAGACCGTAAAATCATTAAAAAACTAGAAGCCGGTTGTGTGCCCCACGTAGGTGGTGGTTCTGTGGTTGAAGTCGATGGTCGTACCTTGGGCTTTGGCACTAACTTTGGTGATTGCGACAAAATGGTGGTCAGCGTTTGGGATTTAGATAAAATGGAAGTAGTTAAACAAGTACCCGTTTCCGGTGGCACCGAATCACCTGCTGCCCATGCTAATGCGCCTTATGTCGCCGTTGATATCATCTCAAAAGATAGACGTGCCCGCACTGTCCAGTTAATCGATAAGAAAAGCCTGGAAGTTGTTAAAACGTTAGATGTCGGTGGTCATGCGTACTTCCCTGAATACAGTGCAGATGGTAAGTTTCTATACATCAGCGCAGGTTACAATGGCGATGAAGTGGTGGTGTATGATTCAAATTCATTAGAAAAAATTGCATCAATTGCCATGGAAAGTCCAGCGGGTATCTTCTCACATGGTCGAGTACGTTATATGACTCGTGGCTTATCTCCAGATGAGTTAACTAAACGCGATGGCGATAAAGGGGCTAAATAATGAACCGCTTAGCCCTTCTGAGTGCTTTAACATTAGGCTTGCTGAGTTTTAATCCTGTTAATGCCGCTGTTATTTATGCCGGTAAAGAAAAAGCCATAGCGGTCTGCTCACATTGCCATGGCATGATTAAACCGTCTGCTGATGCACCGTTTCCGTCGTTAGCAGGAAGGGACTTAACGTACCTTAAATCCGCTTTAGCCCAATATCGGGATAAAACCCGTAAAAATGACTTGATGAATGCGCTTGCAGGTTCGTTAACAGACAATGATATTAGTAATATCGCTGCCTATTATGCGGGTCTAAAAATAAAATAACGGCTTACGCTAACGTCATCCAGATGAAAAAAACACTATTACTCTTGTGCATTAGTCTTAATTGTTTAGCCGCCGAACCCACTTCGGTTCGGCAGGCTGAACTGCGGCATTTACTTAAAAATGACTGCGGCGCCTGTCATGGTTTAACTTTAAAAGGCGGTATGGGCCCGGCTTTATTGCCCGACAACCTACAAGGCAAACCCGACGAGTTTTTAATTAATACCATTTTACAAGGCCGAAAAGGCACCGCCATGCCGCCTTGGAAAGCTTTTATGAATGCGGATGATGCACTCTGGTTAGTCCGGCAATTACGCAAAGTCCCCCAATAAACTCTTTACGCTAAACGAATCATGAGTATAAAAAAACCACTGCCTCTATTGATAGGGCTGTTAATGGCCTTTAATGTGCAGGCTGAACTGCGTGCTACCGGTGATTTAGGCCTTATCATTGAGCGAGAAGCCGGCTCTGCCCTGATCATTGATACCACTGAACATAAACAACTGGCCAGAATTGATAAACTCGGTGATTTGTCCCATGCTTCCGTCGTGTTCTCACGGGATCAACGTTTCGCCTATATCTTTGGTCGCGATGGTGGCCTCAGTAAAATCGATTTATTGCAAGATAAACTTGATAAACGCATTGTGCAAGCGGGTAATAGCATCGGTGGGGCTATCTCGCAAGACGGTACTTTAATTGCTGTATCCAACTACACTCCTGGTGGCGTAAAAATATTCTCTGCAGACACTTTAGAACTGGTTGCGGATATTCCGGCTGACTATGACAATGGTAAACTGTCTAAAGTAGTGGGCTTAGTTGATGCACCGGATCAACGCTTTGTGTTTAGTTTATTTGATGCCGGTGAAATTTGGACGATCGATATGTCGGACCCTAAAAAGCCCAAGATTGAAAAGTTTAAGAATGTCGGCAAGTTTCCTTATGATGGTTTAATTACTTCGGATGGTCGGTTTTATATTGCCGGTCTGTTTGGCGAGAGTGGTCTGGCTTTATTAGACTTATGGGAACCAGAAAAAGGTATTAAACGTATTCTGCCTGATTACGTTAAACCCGATGAGCAACTACCGGTTTACAAAATGCCCCACCTTGAAGGTTGGGCCGTGGCGGATGATTACATCTTTGTACCCGCCATAGGTAAAAATGAAGTCTTAGTCATCGATAAACAAAGCTGGAAACTGGTTAAAGCCATTCCTGTGGCAGGTCAACCGGTATTTGTGATGGCTAGACCGGATGGTCGTCAAGTCTGGGTTAACTTCGCCACGCCAGAGAATAACAAACTGCAAGTGATTGATGTTAAGACTCTAAACTTGCAATCGACCTTAACCCCCGGCCATGCCGTCTTACACATGGAATTTACCCCACGCGGTGAAAATGTTTGGGTCGCGGTAAGAGATGATGATCAAGTCTTGGTATACGACACCCATACCTTAAAAGAAATTGCGCACTTGCCTGCACAAAAACCGAATGGCGTGTTCTTTACTTCGCGAGCGAATAAAATAGGTTTTTAACGGATGTTAAACGCCTTACACACCCGTCTGCTGAATGACTTTCAGCGGGATTTTCCGCTATCACCCCGCCCCTATTTAGAGATTGCTGAACATTTAGGAGTCAGTGAAGAGGCTGTGTTATCGGCACTCAATGACTTAAGTGAGCATGATTATATCAGCCGGGTCGGGCCGATTATCCCCCCCAATCAATTGGGTGTGAGTACTTTAGTGGCAATGGCGATTCCGCCTGAACAGTTGCAACGTGTCGCTGATCAAATTAGTGCCCGTCCCGAAGTCAATCATAATTATGAGCGTGAGCATCGCTTTAATCTGTGGTTTGTGCTGATTGCGTCCGATGCCGTGCATTTACAACAGGTACTGGATAGTATTGATGAAGAAACCGGTTATCAAACCTTATCATTGCCTTTGGTCGATGAGTTTTTTATAGACTTAGGGTTTAATTTGGATCTACCGCATGTTTGATGCCCGTGATTATGAATTACTGGCGCATGTGCAATTAGGCTTACCTCTCTGCCCTAGACCTTATGAAGCCGTGGGCACTGCGCTTGATATGTCCGAACAGGACGTGCTGGAACGCCTTAACCGCTTAAAGCAACAAGGCTTGATTAAACGCTTAGGAGTGATTGTTAAACATCACCGTCTAGGGTATCGTGCCAATGCCATGATTGTCTGGAATGTGCCCGAATGTTTAATCAAAGTATTAGGGCAACGCATCAGCCAATTTAGTTTTGTGACTTTATGTTATCAACGCCCTAAACAACCCGAATGGCCTTATAACCTGTATTGCATGATTCACGGCAAAGATCGGCAAACCGTATTAGCCCAGTTAGAACAACTGAATGCGGACTGTGGGATTGAGCATTTAGAGTCTGCTGTCTTATTTAGCCTGCGTTGTTTTAAGCAACGTGGCGCACTGTATCAACCAATTGATAAACCGTCTTTAGCACATGGATACTATTGACCGTTTAATCATTAATCAATTACAAAGTGATTTCCCTATTTGCGAAACCCCTTATCAAGTGGTTGCAGAACGCTTAGGTTTAACTGAAGCGTGCTTAATTGAGCGTCTGCAAGCATTATTGGATAATGGCACCCTCACCCGCTTTGGCCCTTTATATCATGCCGAACGTATGGGCGGTGCATTGACTTTAGCTGCGGTTAAAGTCCCTACCGAACGCTTTGCTGAGGTTACCGCGCTAATTAATGCCTTTCCTGAAGTCGCTCATAATTATGCCCGCAGTCATGAGTTAAATATGTGGTTTGTCATTGCGACTGAATCACTTGAACAACAACAAAAAACCATTACGGCTATTGAACAGCAAACCGGCTTAAGCGTCTATAACATGCCCAAGCTGAATGAATATTTTGTCGGCTTAAAACTAGAGGCTTAATGTTTACCCTGGATGAAACTGATTTAGCGATTATGCATGCCACACAATCGGGCTTGCCCTTAACTGCACGTCCCTATCATCATATCGCTGAACAGCTTGGTTTAAGTGCAGAAGACGTGATGAGCCGAATGGTCAACATGCAAGAACACGGCGTTATTCGCCGCATCGGTGCCGTACCCAATCACTATAAACTGGGTTATCGCTTTAATGGCATGACAGTATGGAATATTCCTGATGAAGTGATTGATGAACTGGGGGCAAAAGTCGGACAACTGGATTTTGTCAGCCATTGTTATCACCGACCCCGGCATTTACCCGAATGGCCTTATAATTTATTTGCCATGGTGCATGGTAAAAGCCAAGCAGCCGTTGATCAACAAATTAAGGTGATGAGTGAGTTGTTAGGGAAAGATAATCAAGGGCATGAGGTGTTGTATAGCTCCGAGATTCTTAAGAAGACTGGGTTCAGAAGTGGTGGTTAAGTTGAGTTGAGTTGATTAAATTAGCTCAAGCAATAACTAACTGAAAATAAAAGTAAGCGCTCAATTTTCGGCATAATTCACAACACACAGCCGGTCATGTCAGACTATCCCGAGGATAACTTTTTTGGGATTACTGATGACATCGACAGAAAAAACTCACAATCACGACTTTTGGAAACTTCACGTTGCGCAATGGCAAGCATCTGGGTTATCCCAGGCAAGCTATTGTCGACAGCAGGCATTGCATCCGCCCCAGTTTAGTTATTGGAAGCGTAAGCTTTGGGTGGCTTGTAATCCGGTTGAGCTGGAGCCTGTAGCAGGCTTTGCTCGGGTTCAGGTAGTCGCTGATAGTATTACACCCTCTTCGTCAGGTTTGTCCTTGTGCTTTCCTGATGGCATTCAGCTAAGGGGGATTACTCAGGGTAATATGACCTTGATTCAACAGTTGATTGAGGTATTACGATGACTTGTATCATGCGTCCCTCTTTAGAGCTCTCTGAAGTTTATATTTATAGGCAGGCTATTGATTTTCGCAAATCCCATCGTGGACTCGCGGCGATTGTTGAGACTGAACTCGGGCATAATCCGTTTGATGGTGGATTGTATGTTTTCACTAATAAGCACCATACTAAAATCAAATGTCTGTTCTGGGAAAACACCGGGTTTGTACTTTATTACAAGGCGTTGGTTGAGGATAGATTCAAGTGGCCGAAGGGAGTCAGGCTCTGATGACCTTAACGGGACAGCAGTTGAACTGGCTATTGGACGGTTACGATATTACCGTGATGAAGGCCATCAAACTCGACATTATGAGTCTGTTTTTTAAAGAAAAACCAGCATTATTGATTGAAATAAAGTATAATAGAGGCATGATTTTAAAGAACTTTCCTGCCTTAGAACACGATGATAGCTTGGCTTTTTTGTCGCCAGAGCTCATCGCTGATTTACTTGAAAAAGCGCAACGTGTCGATGAGGGTTAATCGAAGAAGCTTTAATGTAAAAAAGACTGATTTTTAAAATGCAACGGTGAAAGGCAGGGGTAGGAAATTGAAAGTTATGATAAGAATAATACAGCCAGTCGTCTCGATGGCGTAAAATCTCATCGAGACGACTGGCTGTTTTGTGTTTTATATGAGTTCGCCGCTAATCGTACAGTTGTTGCTTAAAAAAATAGTTCATCGTATAATTTTAACTGGCTTACTTGATCAAGCTAGCAACTCTATTCTAATAACTACCGGAGGTTCACTATGAAATGGGAAACACCAAGCTTTACTGACTTACGTTTCGGCTTTGAAGTTACAATGTACATCTACAACCGTTAAGCACTTTTCCTGACTTAATTGTCGGGAGCTACAATGGTCGGTATAAAGAAGGGGGTTCATAAGAGCCCCCTTTTTTTTTGCCTGAAAATCATTATTCCCGTATCATTTAAGCATTTCTTCTTAGGCTTTTAATCAATATGAAAATTAGAGTTCTTGGTTCAGGTGCGGGTGGTGGCTTTCCTCAATGGAATTGCAACTGCCATAATTGTCACCGTATACGTAACCACACCATGCAAGGTAAACCCCGCACTCAGTCGTCTATTGCGGTCAGTACTGACAATAAAAACTGGCTGGTTTTTAACACCTCACCGGATATTCGTGCGCAACTGGAAGCCTTCCCCGCTATTCAGCCCAAAGAAGGCATACGCGACACCGGTATCAAAGCGATCATGTTAATAGATAGCCAGATTGATCATACTACCGGCTTGTTAATGCTTAGAGAAGGCAAGCCATTGGAGGTGTACTGCACTGACATGGTTAAGCAAGACCTGACCACTGGCTTTCCTTTATTTAACATGCTGGAACATTATTGCACCGTTAATCATCATCCCGTGCCGGTGGATGGGAGTAGCTTTACGATTCCCGCGATTGCTGACTTACGCTTTTATACTCAAGCCTTAAAAAGCAAAGCACCACCTTACTCACCGCACCGCCATGATCCGCACGAAGGGGATAACATCGGTGTTATCATTGAACAAATATCAACCGGCAAAAAAGTATTTTATTCACCCGGTCTCGGCGAAATTGAACCGCATGTCATGGATGCCCTGCAAGCCGTTGATTGTCTATTGGTAGACGGTACATTCTGGACTGAAGATGAAATGTGTACTCAAGGCATTAGTCCTAAGAAAGCGCGTGAAATTGGGCATTTACCCCAATCAGGCCCAGGCGGTATGATAGAGGTACTGAATGGCGTTGCAAAATCACGGAAGATTTTGATCCACATCAATAACACCAACCCTATTTTAGACGAAGATTCCGAACCGCGTAAAATCTTGGATGCCGCTGGCATTGAAGTATCTTACGATGGTATGGAAATCGATTTATAGTAGTTACGATCGATAGTATTTAACAGAAGCCTACTTCTGACTCACACACATTGGAAATCACCATGAGCAATAACGATAATAAAGCATGGACAACAACCGAATTTGAAGCCGCCCTGCGCGGTATGGAAAAGTATTACCATATTCATCACCCTTACCACACCCTGATGAATGACGGAAAACTCACCCGTGAACAATTACAGGGCTGGGTCGCTAACCGCTTCTATTACCAAGTTAGTATTCCTATTAAAGATGCTAATATTTTAGCTAACTGTCCTGACCGGGAAACCCGTGCGAAATGGATACAACGTATTTTAGATCACGATGGACACCCCGGCGATCCAGGCGGCATTGAAGCCTGGATTCAATTAGGTATAGCGGTAGGTTTGACACGCGAAGATATTACCTCTTTAAAACACGTATTGCCAGGCGTGCGTTTTGCAGTGGATGCTTATGTTAACTTTGCCCGTAGAGCTGAATGGCATGAAGCGGCCAGTTCATCCCTTACTGAACTGTTTGCACCCAAAATCCATCAACAACGTCTGGATAACTGGCCTGAGCACTACCCTTGGGTTGATATCGAAGGCTACAATTATTTCCGTAAGCGTCTAACCGAAGCGCGTCGGGATGTTGAACACGGTCTAGCGATTACCTTGGACTGGTATAAAACCCGTGAACAACAAGACCGGATGATAGAGATATTAAAATTTAAACTAGATGTGCTATGGACAATGGCTGATGCCATGTATATGGCTTATATCAATGACATGCCTCCGTATTATAATATTGAAGCTTAGCTTGCTTTAGTGTTGATATAACAGGAAAGATGCGATGCAATGGTCAGAAGTAATTGATAATCCGTATTTTAAAAACTTGCCTTTTAAGATTGAGTTAAACCGCTATGGAAAAGTTGAAATGACCCCGGCCTCGAACAAACACGGACGGTTACAGTCACTTATCGGCACATTACTTGAGCGAAAACTCAAAAAAGGCGAAGCACTCACTGAATGCTCAGTGCAAACCACAGACGGAGTAAAGGTCGCCGATGTCGCTTGGTGTTCCAAAGCATTTATCAAACAATATGGTTATCAAACGCCTTATTCACACGCGCCTGAACTGTGTGTTGAAATCGTATCGCCTTCCAATTCAAAAGAAGAAATGACCAACAAAGTGCTGCTCTATTTGCAGGCAGGCGCAGAGGAAGTTTGGATTGTCTGGGAAAACGGTGTTGTTGATTATTATGGCAAGACGGGGAAATTAGAAGCGTCTGGATACGGTGTCAGTGTAAAACTGTAGTAAAATAAATAGCTTAACAAAAATAATATAAACTCAAAACCAAACATTAAAATGACCATAAACCCAGATCTACCTATTCATTTTTCCCGTACCCATCGCTTGCAATGGGAAGAAGCCCAACAAAAAAACGTCATTCTTTATCCAGAAGGCATGGTGGAACTTAATCAAAGCTCGGCTGAGATTCTAAAACTCTGTGATGGTACGCGCACGCTTGCACAAATTGTCAGCACCTTAGAGACGACCTTTAATACGTCTGGACTCACCAACGACATTACCGCTTTTCTAGAGGTTGCGATACAAAATGGCTGGATCAATCAAAACTAAACCCACACCACCTCGTTGGCTATTGGCAGAACTAACCTACTCTTGCCCATTACAGTGTCCTTATTGCTCTAATCCCATTGATTACACGCATTATCAAGCAGAGTTAAGCACTGAAGATTGGCTGCGAGTCTTGACACAAGCCCGTAAAATGGGCGCTGTACAGTTAGGCTTCTCGGGCGGCGAACCATTAACCCGTAAAGACTTGCCAGAACTGGTTAAACATGCCCGAGACCTAGGTTATTATTCCAATTTAATCACGTCGGGCTATGGCTTAACGGAAGAGAAAATCATCACCCTAAAAGAAGCGGGACTGGATCATATTCAAGTGAGCATTCAGGCCAGTAGCCAGGAATTAAATGATCATATTGCGGGTACAGCATCGTTTACTCACAAGCAAGAAGTCGCGCATCTTGTTAAAAAGCATGGCTATCCGATGGTGTTATGTGTGGTATTACACCGTGAGAATATTCATCAAATGCCAGAGATACTTGCTATGGCAGAAGAATTAGGGGCTGATTATCTGGAATTAGCCAACACGCAATATTACGGTTGGGCGCATATTAATCGGGACTTATTGTTACCTACCCAAGAGCAGTTTGAAAAAGCCGAAGCGATTGCCCAAGCCTTTAAAGAAAAAGTGACTGGTAAGATGAAAATCTATTACGTGGTGCCCGATTTTTATGAAGATCGCCCCAAAGCCTGTATGAATGGCTGGGGCACCACCTTTTTAACTATCGCACCCGATGGGGTTGCCCTACCCTGTCATTCGGCACGAGAACTCCCCGGACTTGACTGTCCCAATGTAAACGATTACAGCATTGAAGAAATCTGGAACGAATCTAAAGCCTTTAGTTACTTCAGAGGCACGGACTGGATGAAAGAACCCTGTAGCAGTTGTGACGAAAAAGAAAAAGATTTTGGCGGCTGCCATTGCCAGGCGTTCTTATTGACGGGTGATATGCATAATGCAGACCCAGTGTGTAGTAAATCACCTCATCATGGCGTGATTCAAGAGGCCATTGATTCAGCCGCTCAAAGTGCGTTATCAGCAAATGAAAAACCGCTAGTCTTTCGCAACAGTAAAAACTCAAAGCTATTATCTTAAGATAATGTCATAGCCAGAGGGGCTTTAACTAAATACTGTAGTTAAAGCCCTTGCATTTCCTGCTTCATCAGCTTTACTTTCATTATTTACTTGTGTACATTACGATAGTTATTAATCATAATTTATCACCCAGTAAACCCATCACCTCGTCAACATACACGCTGTCATCGTTGTCGAGAAGCTAATCTCATTGAGGCCGTTATGTTGTTGGAAATGAATGTAAAACTACGCCGAGGTCATTTTGACCTGAGCACACAACTCTCTATTAACGACACAACCATCGGCTTATTCGGTAAATCCGGCGCTGGAAAGAGTACCGTACTGGGTTTGATTGCTGGCACAATTCAGCCACAAAAAGGACAAATCATTCTGGATGGAAAGATTCTCTTTGATAGTTATAAAGGTATCTTCGTCCCTCGTGAGCACCGACCTGTAGGTGCCGTTCTCCAATTCGACTCGACTAATGCCAAAGAAACAGTTCGCGATAATTTAACCGATACCTTTAATCGAACGCTTAAACAGCGGCGTATTTTTAAGCTGGACTATCTAATTGAGCTTTTAGAGTTAGGGACTATCCTTGATCATGGCATTGAATTACTGTCTACTGGTGAACGTCAACGGGTTGCCTTGGCTCGCTCTTTACTTAAAGCCCCCAAGCTATTACTTTTAGACGAAACCTTTGCAGCCATTGGTAACGATTTCAGGAGACAATTGCTTCCTATTCTGAAGCGCTTGCAGTATGAAATGGGGCTGCCCGTTCTCTACGCCAGTCAATCGCTAGGTGAAATTCTAGAGTTAACCGACCTGCTCATTGTATTAGAGCAAGGCAAAGTATTACACAAAGGTTCACTACTTGAAGTTGCCAAACAGGAGAATATGCTCCGGTATCTGGGCATCCGGCAAATTGATAATCTGCTGCCCGTGACTATTCGTAGCCATGATAGCGAAGCGGGTTATAGTCTTGCTGATAGTTTTGGCACTCCGCTAACCTTACCCCTTCGCCCCCATTTAAGAATCGGAAGCCAGGCCCAGGTTTCGATTTGCTCCAATGATATCGCTCTATCCCGTCACTATATCAATGGTATTTCCATACAAAATCAGATCAAGGGGCAAATCTGCGCACTGATTCCCAACGGCGAAAGTCTCATCGTACAAGTAGATTGCGGAGCTACTCTATTAGCCGATATTACCCCAGGGGGCTGTCGGGATATGGCTTTAAAAGAAGGAGATGATATTCATTGTCTGATAAAAACACGGGCTATTAACTATTTAGCCGAAATAGATGCGCGTCCCTATCATCGTGTGCTTAGTCATGGTGATGGTCATTATTATCTGGGTACAAATGGATAAATAACAATCTATTATTATATTCATTATTTACTTTTATTTATAACGACTTATAATAAAGATAAACTCTACACATTTAAGCTAAAGGTGCCTTCATGATAAAACGACAACGTAATACCAAAGTGACTGTTAGCAATGCGATTAAGCTAATGATAGCTGGCGGGCTTTCAATTAGCGCTGCAAAAACGCTTCAAGCAGCAGAACCAGCGCCAGTTACACCACCACCAACGTATACCCGAGCGCCGATGGCAGCTTATAACTTTGCAATGGATGATGCGTTATTGGGCAATAGTTATGAAAAGCCGGTATGGAATTTACATGACGCCTTACATCTTCCTGACTGGTTAACAGTGGGGCTAGAAAACCGGACTCGCTATGAGAGCTTAAGTGATACGTTTAAACCCAGCCAAAAGTCTCCCGCTATTAAAGCTGGCGGTGGCGATCAACAGATCGCACTCCAAAGCAATCTTTGGATACAAGCCAAGTTTGGTAAATTCCGCATCGCTACTGAATTTATGGATGCCCGGGCACTGCAATCTGATGCAGGTACTAATACTACGCCAAACCCGCCCAATAACACCATGGTCGATACTGCTGACTTTACCCAAGCCTATGCTTCTTGGGCTGATCAAAATGTGCTTTATAGTGGTTATGGTGTAGAAATCAAAGCCGGTCGGCAAACCATGGATCTGGGTAGTCGCCGCTTAGTGGCTAGACCGATTTACCGTAATACTGTGAATAACTTTACCGGCTTACGTATCAGAGTACTGGATTATGACCGCTGGCAATTTAATGCCTTTGGTACCATGCCTGTGATCCGTTATCCCAACTACCTCACCACACCCGCTGGTGGCGACCCTAATTTGATAGCGCCTAATGCCAATTTATTGGTTAATGGCAATCAACAATGGGATAAAGAAGATACCCAAACATTTTTCTCGGGCGGTATTTTAGAAGGCTATAACGTCATTAAAAATATCAACTCCGAAGTATTCTTATACAATCTTAACGAAGGTGATAGCACCAACAACCCAACACGTAATCGCCAGTATTTCACACCCGGCCTACGTTTTTATATAAGACCCAACAAAGGTGACTTTGATTTTGTTGCAGAAGGCATGGGGCAGTTTGGAACCGTGCAATACAATACGTCGGTTAATAATCAACAACAAAACCACCAGGCTTGGTCAGAGCACGTTGAAGCAGGCTACAGCTTTAACCTACCTATGAACCCCCGCTTTCTTTTAGAATATGATTGGGCCAGTGGCAGTAAAAGCTCTAAGTATTCAAAAGGAGCAACCGATGGCCGTTTCGATCCACTTTATGGTGCATCGGACCTTGACTTTGGCTCAAGCAGTATCTATTCAGCCTTTCAACGCAGCAACATCAACTCGCCGGGGGAGCGTTTTACTTTTGCGCCTCGCTCTGATGTCACTGTATCCTTACAAAATCGTACCGTTTGGCTAGCCTCTTCAGGTGACTGCTGGGGTGGTCCATCCTGCTCCTCTGCTGTTTCTCCGGGATTAATTGGTAATACCAAGGGCACCAGTGGTAGTTATGTAGGTGATCAAATCGGTGCTTCCAGCCGTTATAACTACAACAGCAGCTTTAACATTGAAGCGGGCTGGTTCCATTTGTTTAAAGGTCAATTTGCTAAAACAGGGATATCTACCGTTTCTTCTACCTCAAATGCGAATGCGCCCGGTGTCTCAACACCCGGCGGTGATACTAATTATTTCTATGTCACCAGCCAGCTTAGGTTTTAAAACCGCGATCAAAACATTACTGTAACTATTAAAGAGGACTTTAATTTATGTTTAAAAACACTACCTACTCTTTGTGCCTGAGTTTACTGTTACTGGCATCAAGTCAAAACTCATTGGCAGCGACAACCTTAGTGGCTGTTGCAGCCAACTTTACTAAACCAATGACAGAAATCGCTGCCGAGTTTGAGAAATCAACCGGCCATACCGCCAAACTAGCTTTTGGTTCATCAGGCAAATTTGTCTCGCAAATGGAAAATGGTGGCCCGTTTGAAGTGCTGCTATCAGCCGATGAAAAAGGCCCTGAGAAATTAGAGAAATCTGGCTTTGCTGTACCTAACACACGCTTTATATACGCACTTGGAAAACTGGTTTTATGGTCAACAACCCCAGGTTATATCGATGATCAAGGTAAAATTCTAAGCACTGGTGGCTTTAAACACATTGCCTTGGCCGATCCCAAACTGGCACCTTATGGTGTTGCTGCCGTCGAAGTCTTAAAGAAAAAAGGACTTTTCGATAAACTGCAACCCTTATTTGTACTGGGTGAAAATATAGCTCAAACTCACCAATTTGTTAGTACATCCAATGCAGAACTCGGCTTTGTTGCTTTATCTCAAGTTATAGAAAACGGTAAGATAGGTAGTGGGTCTGGCTGGATAATTCCTAGCACTGACTACGCCCCTATTCAACAAGGTGCTATTCTATTAAAGAGAGGCGAAGAAAACCCTGCCGCCCTGGCGTTACTCAACTATCTTAAATCTAAACCCGCCCTCGCTATTATCGAAAAATACGGTTACGATTTACCCAAATAACCTGACGGACACACATGCTTACGCCTGCCGATCTTGATGCCCTATTGCTGACTTTTAAGGTGGCCAGTCTGGCCACCTTATTCATGCTCTTGATCGGCACGCCGTTAGCCTGGTGGTTGGCACGAACAAACTCCATCTTTAAAGGGTTCATTAATGCCATTGTCTCCTTACCTTTGGTTCTGCCTCCGACGGTATTAGGTTTTTATCTTCTGGTACTCATGGGCCCAGCAGGTGTTATTGGAAAACTCACCAACGAGCTCGGTTTAGGCACATTACCCTTCACTTTTCCCGGCTTGGTGATTGCTTCCGTCCTGTATTCCATGCCCTTTGTTGTTCAACCCTTACAAGCTGCGTTTACCAGTATTGGACAACAACCACTAGAAGCCGCAGCCACACTCCGGGCCAGTCCTATAGACAGTTTTTTTAGTGTCGTAGTCCCGTTAACAAAACCAGGCTTTTTAACCGCGTCCATTCTGGGCTTTACCCATACCGTGGGTGAGTTTGGTGTGGTTTTAATGATTGGCGGTAATATTCCGGATAAAACCCGCGTTGTTTCCGTACAAATCTACAATCATGTTGAAGCGCTAGAATACACTGAAGCACACTGGTTGGCGGGTTGTTTATTAGCCTTCTCTTTTACAGTGTTGCTGATACTCTATACCGTATTAAAAACCCAACCCAACGTGCAACAACTGAAATAATGCCACCGATTACTGCCCGCTTTCAGCTTGCTTATGAGCAATTTAGCCTGGATGTTGATTTACAACTCCCCAGCACCGGTATCACTATCCTCTTTGGCTCGTCTGGTTCAGGTAAAACAACCTTATTACGTTGCATAGCAGGACTGCAAAAGGCACCAACAGGGTTTCTTGAAATTAATGGAAAGGTTTGGCAAGACAGTGAACATAAGATATTTTTACCGACCTATCAACGTAACCTGGGTTATGTCTTTCAGGAAGCGAATCTGTTTCCGCATCTATCCGTAGAAGATAACTTACAGTTTGGCTTAAAGCGACTGGATAAACGCCCAAACAAGACAGGTCTTCAAAACCTGTTAGAATTACTGGGGATTGAGCATTTGCTTAAAAGAATGCCCGATAGATTGTCCGGTGGTGAAAAACAACGCGTTGCAATTGCACGCGCTTTGGCGCTTAACCCCGACATTTTACTGATGGACGAACCCCTGGCTGCTTTAGACTTTAAGCGTAAACAGGAAATTTTGCCGTTTCTGACACGCTTGCATCAACAATTAGAAATTCCTGTCCTTTACGTCACTCACTCACACCAGGAAGTTGCCCAACTCACCGATACCCTCGTGCTTCTTGAAGAAGGTAAAGTACAGGCCTCAGGAAGCTTATCAGAAACTCTGAGCCGTCTCGATTTACCCTTTGCTCAAGACAAAGAAGCCAGCACCGTTTGGCAAGCTACCTTAATCGCCCATGAAACAGACTACCACCTGACCCGTGTCGCAATTGCGGGCGATACCCTGAGCCTTCCATTTATTGATGCTCAACCTGGAACCTCACTGCGCATTCAAATCTACGCACGTGACGTCAGTATTGCTCTTGAAAAACCCAAAGCCACCAGCATCCTTAACATACTGCCTGCCATCATCAATGACTTTACCCATGACGCTTACGGTCAATGTATCGTCCAGCTAAAAATTGGTTCCCAATCCTTACTCGCACATATCACCCTAAAGTCAGCGATATTATTAAACTTACAGTGCGGCATGCCTGTTTATGTGCAAATCAAAGGCACGTCGTTATTAAATTAAGCGGTAGGAACCAGGGCCAGCAATGATCACTCCAAAGTGTCATCGCAGGCCTTGGTGTATTCTTAAACCTTGCGAGCGCCCGTGTGGATAATGGTTCCAACGTGCTCACCGCGCAACGCAGCGGTAAGACGGCCTGGTATCAGTCCATTCACGATCTGCACATGCTCAATGTGACGCGCGGTCGCCATAACATCGATAAGCGCACGATCAAACGGCAGCGTACCTTGATACCCGGCAAGCTCTGCAGCAGTCGTTTCACTGATAAACTCAGCCTGCTTTCCATCTTGAGCATTAGGATCACTGGTATACAAACCATCTACGTCCTCTATAATCGTCAGACCCGCTGCGCCCAGCGCATCTGCAAGCAAAAATGCACCTGTGTCAGCACGGTGAGACGGAATACGCGAGTTAGGAAATTCGTGATGGTGATACGGAGGAAAGGCACTCCCGACCACTGCACGCGCTGCAGAAAGGTAGAGCGCGAGTTGGGTAGCGATCGTGGGATGATCCACGTAAGAAACCCCTTCTGGAGCCAGTAGAGACGCAAGGATATGTCCGTTCTGGCCCGCCTCACTCGCACCCAGTTTGGCAAGTGAGCCGACCGGCAAGCCAAGATCGAGACCTACGCCGTAAACATGTCGAGCCCGAATGCCAGCGCCCGTCAGGATCAGCAAACGGTGCTCAGGCAAAAGCTTGCGGATTTCTTCCACAATTGGGAGTATCGCCTCAGCGCCACGATCCATGATTGAACGCCCACCGATTTTAACAACCTGTAGCCAGGGCAGGATACGAATAGGACGTCCGCCCGCAATTGGACGAGTCAAATCGCCGTCTAGGAGAGTCTGGCGCGCAAGCGGTGATGCAATATGTTTAATAGTATTATTGGTGATGTCAGCCATGGCGTTAATTCTCAACTCGCAGTGATGATAGTACCGACGTGCTCACCTGCGAGCGCGCGGGTCAGATTGCCCGGGACCAGGCCATTTATTATCTGTACCTGATGGACATAGTGCGCCGTCTTGAGTAGATCAAGCACGGGGAACTCTAGAATCGAGTCGTGCAGCCCTTTTGCTTTCATTTCATCAACCGAAATCTTGGGAATAAACGTAACATGCTTTGAGGTCTTGGGGTTCGCGGTGTAAAGACCGTCTTCATCTTTAACATAAATCATTGCCTTGCAGCCGAACTGTTCGGCAACCAGAAAGCAGCCAGCATCCGTGCGATAAGGTGGAATAACGCCATCATTAGGGGGAAGCATCCACAGACCATAAGGTGGCATACCACTAAAGACGACCGCATTAACCTCAGTAAGATAAAGCGGCACCGCAGATAGTCCCGCCCCTTCAACAGAAGAAATACCGTGTTTAGCAAGGAGTTGCCCCAGTATTGCCGCGTTTTGATCGGCAACCGAAGCCCCCAGTTGCGATAGCACACCGGCTGGCAGATTGAGCCCCGCTGCGATAGAGTAAAGATGTCGGGCGCGGGTTCCCGCTCCGGTTCCAATCAGCAGCTTGTGGGCTTTACGCACCGCCACAATCTCGTCTATCAAAGGGTAAACCGCCGAACGACCGCGATCAATAATGCTCTGTCCCCCGATTTTAATCACCGTCGCGTCCGGTAGAATGCGGAAATCAGCCGCTGCTGATGCCGCTGACAGAAGTTGTGTGTCAGTCAGCGATCGTTGCATAAGGAGCTCTTCGAGCTCAGTTGTGGTATTGGACATTGTGAATTCCTATTTCTGTTTGTTAGGTTTATACAGCCTAGACCAAACGTAATACGCAGTCAACCTCCTCTGATTAAAATGAAGCTTGCTAGCTTACTTAAAATGCCCGGACAGTATAAATAAATGATTCCAGATACAGAGTTTTCTGTAAATACTGACACAGAAGCATAGACTAAATAAATTTCCAGTCTATTTTCAAGTTCAATTTGTGTTATTCTACTCGGCTAAATTTTATTCTATAAATTCTCATATCACTTTATGCGAACACGCGTTAAAATTTGCGGGTTTACTCGCGCTGAAGATGCAGTTTATGCCTCTCAATTGGGTGTAGATGCCATTGGTCTGGTGTTTTATCCACCCAGTCCACGGCATGTTGACATTGACCAGGCGATTGCTATTGTAAATGCACTGCCCGCGTTTACCTCGGTAGTTGCCTTATTTGTCGATGAGCAGGAAGCACGTATACGTGAGATTTTGGCACGGGTGCCGATTGACTGTATTCAGTTTCATGGTGATGAACCCGCCGAAGCTTGCAGAATTTACGGCAAACGTTACATTAAGGCCATTCAAGTAAAAGACAGTATTGATTTGGCTACGCTAACCCGTCAGTATCACGATGCTAATGGCCTATTGCTGGATGCTTATCATCCAGATGTAAAAGGAGGAACGGGTAGCCGTTTTAATTGGGATTTAATTCCCAAACACTGTGCTCTGCCAGTCATTTTGGCAGGTGGCTTGGATGATACCAACGCCAAACACGCAGTGCAAACAATTAGACCTTACGCGCTTGACGTCAGTAGTGGTGTCGAAGCAAAAAAAGGCATTAAAGACGCGCTGAAAATGGCGGCATTTATAAAACAAGTTTATGAGGGTGACCAGGAATAACATGACCGAAAAATATAATATGCCGGATGAACGGGGCCACTTTGGCCCTTACGGTGGAATTTTTGTTGCTGAAACACTAATGCCGCCTATTCAAGAACTCAATGAAGCCTATCAACGTTATTTAGCAGATCCAGTGTTTATTGCTGAACTGGATGCAGACTTAAAATATTATGTCGGTCGACCTTCACCCTTATATCATGCTGAACGCTGGAGTCGTGAACTGGGCGGCGCGCAAATCTATTTAAAGCGTGAAGACCTGAATCATACCGGCTCGCATAAAATCAACAATACGGTCGGTCAAGCCCTGTTAGCCAAACGGATGGGTAAGACGCGCATTATCGCCGAAACGGGTGCAGGACAACACGGCGTTGCTACGGCCACGATTGCCGCAAGACTTGGACTGGAATGCGTAGTTTATATGGGCGCTGTGGATGTTGCGAGACAGTCTTTAAACGTCTATCGAATGAAATTACTGGGCGCGACCGTGGTTGCTGTTGAATCAGGTTCAAAAACCTTAAAAGATGCCTTAAACGAAGCACTCAGGGACTGGGTTACCAACGTTGATAATACCTTTTATATCATTGGTACGGTTGCTGGCCCCCATCCTTATCCAGCAATGGTTAGAGATTTTCAGTCGATTATTGGTCGCGAAGCTAAAGAACAATGCCTGGAGGCAACCGGACGTTTACCGGATGCGTTAGTCGCGTGTGTGGGTGGTGGCTCTAATGCGATTGGACTGTTTTATCCCTTTATCGAAGACAAGTCTGTAAAAATGTACGGGGTTGAAGCCGCAGGTGATGGCGTATCAACTGGCCGTCATTCAGCCCCCTTATGTGCGGGCCGTCCGGGCGTATTACACGGTAATCGTACTTACCTGATGTGTGATGATGATGGTGAAATTATCGAAACGCACTCTATCTCAGCAGGTCTGGATTATCCCGGTGTTGGCCCAGAACATGCCTGGTTAAAAGATACTGGTCGCGCCAACTACGTTAACATCACGGATACTGAAGCGTTGGAAGGTTTTTATGCCTTAACCCGCATGGAAGGTATTATTCCGGCCTTAGAATCAAGTCATGCAATGGCTTACACAATGAAACTTGCCCCTACGATGCGTAAAGATGAAACTATCATCATCAATCTATCGGGTCGGGGCGATAAAGATATGCAAACAATGGCTAAACGTGAGGGGATAGAACTGTGAGTCGATTAGCTGCTAGATTTGAAGCACTTGCAAAAGCAGGCCGCAAAGCATTAATTCCTTTTGTTACCGCCGGCGATCCTAGACCTGACTTTACAGTGCCTTTAATGCACGAAATGGTTAAAGCCGGTGTTGATGTCATTGAGTTAGGTGTCCCCTTCTCAGACCCCATGGCTGATGGCCCGGTTATTCAACGCGCCAGTGAACGGGCTTTAGCTCATAAAATGAGCCTGAGACGGACACTTGAAACGGCTATAGAGTTTAGAAAAACAGATCAGGATACGCCGATTGTTTTAATGGGCTATCTCAATCCTATTGAAGCAATGGGTTACGAAGCCTTTGCTAATGCCGCACAACGAGCTGATATTGACGGGGTTTTAACCGTAGACTTACCGCCTGAAGAGGGCCTGGAATGCAGTGCCTTACTAAAGGCACGTGGTATAGACCCCATTTTTCTGTTAGCACCGAATAGTACAGATGAACGTGTTAAAAAAATGGATGCGGCAGGCAGTGGTTATATATATTATGTGTCTCTTAAAGGCGTCACTGGCGCAGGTCATTTAAATACGGCTGATGTTGAACATAAGTTACAACAAATAAGAGCGAACACAAACTTACCCATTGCTATTGGTTTTGGTGTAAAAGATGCAGTAACGGCAAAAACGATTGCTAACATTGGCGATGGCGTTGTGATTGGTAGCGCCCTCATTAATAAGATTGAAGATAACTTAGACGATCTTGATCTAGCTAAACAAGAAATTATTACGCTATTAGCCTCTATACGCCAAGCGCTGAATAGTTAAAGAGTCTACTAATAGTTCTAAGGAGCATACCCATGAGTTGGTTTGAAATACTACTACCCAAAACCATTAGAACAGAAGGATCTAATAAAAAAGTAACAGTCCCGGAAGGATTATGGACTAAATGCCCTAGCTGCAATGCGATTCTTTACAATACAGAACTGGAAAGAAATCTCAGTGTTTGCCCAAAATGCGAACATCATATGCGCATTTCAGCAAGAGCACGTATTGATATGTTTCTTGATGAAGAAGGTCGCGAAGAAATCGGCAAAAACATTAAGCCTGTTGACCCTCTAAAATTCAAAGACACCAAGAAATATAAAGAACGCATTACCATCGCTCAAAAGCAAACCAAAGAAAGTGATGCCTTAGTGGTCATGAAGGGCAAACTTAATGGCATTGATCTGGTTGTTGCAGCTTTCGAGTTCAAATTCATGGGTGGGTCTATGGGCTCAGTCGTTGGAGAGCGATTTGTCCGTGGTGTCAATAAATGTGTTGAATTAGGCATACCTTTTATCGTATTCACTTCAAGTGGTGGTGCAAGAATGCAAGAATCACTATTCTCTTTGTTTCAAATGGCGAAGACCAGTGCTGCATTAACGCGGCTATCTGATGCAGGTATTCCTTTTATCTCTTTTATGACTGACCCTACCATGGGTGGAGTCTCCGCAAGCTTAGCAATGTTGGGTGACATTAATATTGCTGAACCCAATGCATTAATTGGTTTTGCAGGCCCGAGAGTAATAGAACAAACTGTACGAGAAAAGTTGCCTGATGGCTTTCAACGAAGTGAATTTCTTCAAGAGCATGGCGCTATAGATATGATTATTGATAGACGTGAAATACGGACTAAAGTAGCCAGTGTTTTATCGCTATTAACGGCATCCAAGATTGAAAAACAGGCTATCTTCCCGCCAACCCCCATAACGATTGAAGCGAAAGAAATTGCAGAAATCCCAGCAGAGCTAGAATAGCTGATTTAAAACATAACTCATAAAATAACAATGATGCGCTTTGATTCGCTAAAGGGGTGGTTAGCTTGGCAGGAAGGCCTGCATCCTTTAGCGATTGACCTTGGCCTGGAACGAGCAGCGAGAGTTTATCGCTCACTTAACCCCAAGGGTTTAAAACCGTTAACCATTACCGTGGCAGGAACCAACGGCAAAGGCTCTTGCATAGCCTATCTTGAAGCTATTTATAAAGCCCAAGGCTACCGTGTAGGTGCTTATTCCTCTCCACATATCCTCAAATACAATGAACGAATTAAAATTGATGGCGTTCCCGTTTCAGATGAATTAATTTGCGAGGCCTTTGCCAGAATAGAATCTGTTCGTGGTGACACTTCTTTAAGCTATTTTGAATTCGGCACCTTAGCTGCGCTTGATATATTCTGGCGCTCAAATCTGGATGTTCAGCTACTTGAAGTCGGTTTAGGTGGACGACTTGATGCTGTCAATATTATTGACCCTGATGTTGCCTTAATAACCAGTATCGGCATTGACCACGTAGACTGGTTAGGCACTACCCGAGAAGCCATTGGTGGTGAAAAAGCAGGCATATTTAGAACCCATGCCCCAGCCGTTGTTGGAGACCCGACACCACCACAATCATTAATAAACTACGCGATTAAAAAAGACACTCAGCTTTATTGTATTGATCAAGATTTTAGCTATAAAAAACAATCGTCAACATGGTCGTGGATATTCGGTGACAAAACGATCTCTGAAATACCAGAACCCGGTTTAAAAGGTGAACATCAATACCGTAATGCTTCGGCGGTAATCTTAGCCGTAAACTTATTGGAGAAAAATTTGCCCGTAAGTGATGATGCTATTAGAGCAGGTATAAAAAATAACCATTTACTCGGTCGCTTTCAATTAATTAATGATAAAATCCCCATACTTTTAGACGTTGGGCATAATCCAGAAGCGGTTAAAACCCTGGTCGACTATCTAAACGTAACTTTTCCCAACAAAAGAATACACGCTATTTTTTCAATGATGAAAGATAAAGATATAGCCGGTGTACTGGAAATTATGAACCCGGTAGTATACGATTGGTTTTTTACACCGTTAACCAACCCTAGAACAGCCTCTGAAGCCATTATGCGAAAGTTTTTTTCACAATGCTCAATAGCCCGGGTTTACTTTGGGTTTAACGATTTTAAGGATGCCTTTAACGCCGCAAAAGACCAATGTCAATCGCAAGAAAATGATTTACTATTGGTTTTTGGATCTTTCTTTTTGGTATCTGATTGTTTGAATGAATTTGAAAAATGTGAGTTGATAAAATGAATCAAGAATTAAAACAGCGATTAATCGGCGCTATAGTTGTTACAGCACTTGCTGCTATTTTTGTTCCGATGCTATTTGATGATCCTATTGATAATAGTGGCCAATCAATTACTGCACTCAATATTCCAGCAACACCTGTTATGACAGGCGAAACCTCCGCTAACAAACTGCCCATTAGCGCTAATCAGGTATTAAATACGCCTGATACGGCCTCTGAAACAGAGGTGAACACCGATGAAGAAGCAGAGCTGTCAACAAGTATTTCATCGCCTCAAGAAAAAGCTGTTGCAACGAATGGAAATGTATCGAATACGACTAATAAGAAACCGCAATTCGATGAACCCATTGACAATGATTCATCAAACGCCCTGGATACTGGGGTAGTTAATGAAAACAATAAACCGCTTAAGAAAAAAAAATATAAGGTTCAAGCTGATCCCGACAGTATCGATGCGCCCTTTGATGATGCGCCTATAGCCGCTGAAGCACCACCAACCAAACCGCTAAGAAAGCCTCAATTAGATGGCATCAAACACGCACCCAAAGAGGGCATTTCATTAGATGCCGATAAATCTATCGTTACTCCGGCAAAATCAAAAGCTGAATTTAATCGCTGGACAATTCAAGCCGGTAGTTTTAGTAAAAAAGAAAATGCTATAGCACTCATGGAGACTATACACAAACAGGGATTACCTGCGACTGTTGACACCACAAACGGCCCTAGCAATACCGTCTTATACAGACTTAGAGTAGGCCCAACGCTGGATAAAAAACATGCTATTGAAATGAAGGCAAAATTGGATAGCCAGAAAATACAATCCATTCTGGTGGGTGAATAAATTTTTTCCAGAGTCTGAGTTACAAATCCTGCTAACAGCACAATGAACTGGATAGATTTTGCCATCATCGGGATACTGTTTATCGAATTAATTGAGGGGGTCATATCTGGCTTTAACTTGGCGATTTTTAAGTTGGGCTGTTGGTTAGTTGCTACGATCATTGGATTAAATTTTAACAGTGAGTTTTCTGTTTTTTTAGAATCGTCTCTGACTCATACTACCACCAGGATAATCGTTTCTTTTATAGCATTATTTTTAATAACCTTAATGGTGGCTCATTTAATCCGAATTCTACTCGGTAGCCTGCTAAAAAAGCCTAAGCTATCCATACTTAATCGACTAGGAGGACTTATTTGTGGAGGCCTTCATGGTGTGCTTAACATTGTAATCTTAATCACCTTAGCAGGCTTAACGCACTTACCCGAAAATATTTGGTGGGATAAATCAAGATTGCGTCCCCCTTTCCAAATAGTTGCAATTTGGTTGAAAGAGCATATTCCGTCAGAATTGACTGAACATATTCATTATCAATAATAACTTTTAAATTCAGATAAAAATTATGTGTGGTATTACTGCTATCGTTTCACATCAAGCCGTAAATCAGGAACTCTACGACGCACTAACCGTGTTACAACACCGGGGACAGGATGCCGCTGGCATTGTCACGTGTGAACATGGACGATTACATTTACGTAAAGATAATGGCTTAACTCGAGATGTGTTTAACAATGCTCAAATGCTAAAATTAAAAGGCAATATGGGTATAGCTCACGTCCGTTATCCCACGGCGGGCTGTACAAGCTCGGCTGAAGCACAGCCGTTTTATGTTAATTCACCTTTTGGCCTTACATTGGCTCACAACGGTAATTTAACCAATACCGAAGAGTTAAAAAAGGCCTTGTTTTTAGAAGATCAACGCCATATTAATACCGACTCTGATTCTGAGGTACTATTAAATGTGTTCGCACATGAACTGCAAACCTTAGGAAAAATAGACTTGAGTGTCGATGATATTTTTCAGGCAGTCACGGGGGTTCATCGCCGCTGCCGAGGTGCTTATGCCGTTGTTATCATGATTGCTGGCGTTGGAATTTTAGGCTTTAGAGATCCTCACGGCATTAGACCGGTCGTATTTGGAGAACGAAAAACGGAAGAAGGTTCTGATTTTATGATTGCCTCTGAGAGTGTTGCACTCAATGTCTTAGGCTTTAATCTCATTAGAGACATAGAACCGGGTGAAGCTATTTTTATCGAAGAATCCGGGATTTTACACACCAAACAATGTGCTGAAGAAATAGACCATTGCCCTTGCATATTTGAATATGTGTATTTTGCTCGTCCCGATTCCATTATTGACGACATTTCAGTCTATAAAGCTCGGTTACGCATGGGTGATAAACTAGCTGCAAAAGTAATCAGAGAATGGCCGGACTATGATATTGATGTCGTTATCCCTATTCCTGATACCAGTAGAACGTCAGCATTGCAAATGGCAAACAAGCTAGGGGTTAAATTCAGCGAAGGGTTTATGAAAAACCGATATATCGGTAGAACCTTCATTATGCCCGGTCAGAAAATGCGTGAAAAGTCAGTTAGACAAAAGCTGAATGCTATCGACTTAGAGTTCAACGGCAAAAATGTTCTGTTAGTCGATGACTCTGTCGTCAGAGGCACAACTTCTGCGCAAATCATTCAAATGGCACGAGATGCAGGTGCTAAAAAAGTATACTTTGCCTCCGCAGCGCCCCCGGTTCGCTACCCCAATGTTTACGGTATCGACATGCCTGCCGCCAATGAATTAATAGCCCATGACCGAACTGAAGAAGAGGTCTGTGAAGCCATAGGCGCTGACCGCTTAATCTATCAGGATCTAGAGGACTTAATTGAAGCCGTGCGCAAAGGTAATCCTAGCATTAAACATTTTGATACCTCCTGCTTCAGCAAAGAATATATAACCGGTGATATTGATGATGCTTATCTGGACAGAATTGAAGCTTTGCGCAATGACAATGCCCAAGCGGAACGTAATTCTGAAATGTCTATTATAGAAATGTTATAAAGCACTTTCTACCGAACCTTTGATTATGGGCAAACCTACCCCGTTTGCCCTTACCCATTACTCAAAATAAAACGAGCTTATGAAAGACATTAACTGGAACGACTATTCACTGGAAACTCAGGCCATAAGAGCGGGTGTAAAGCGCACACCTGAAGATGAACACAGCATTCCAATATTTACGACCTCCAGTTATGTCTTTAAAAGCGCGGAAGATGCTGCTCTACGTTTTACTGGACAAAAGCCTGGCAATATTTACTCCCGCTTTACTAATCCAACGGTTTCTGCTTTTCAGGAACGATTGGCCTATATGGAAAAAGGTGAACGTTGCTTAGCCTTTTCATCCGGCATGGCCGCTATTATGGCGGTAGGGATGGGCTTACTAAAAGCAGGTGACCACGTGGTTTGTTCACGTGGGGTTTTTGGTAACACTGTCCTGGTTTTCCAAAACTACTTTGCAAAATTTGGTGTTGAAACTGATTTTGTTGATCTGATTGACTCTGCTGTATGGGAAGCGGCTATTAAACCGAATACCCGATTCTTGTTTTTAGAAACACCTTCCAATCCTTTAATTGAAATTGCCGATATTGCAGTACTAGCAGATATTGCTCATGCTCATGGTTGCTTATTGATTGTTGATAATTGCTTTTGCACACCTATTTTACAAAAACCGTTTGAGTTGGGTGCCGATATCGTCATCCATTCGGCCACTAAATACATCGATGGACAAGGCCGCTGTGTGGGCGGTGCTGTGATAGCCAGTGATGAAATCATTGAAAAATTCATTTACCCTTATCTAAGAACAGGCGGAGCCACCATGAGTCCGTTCAATGCCTGGGTATTTTTATCTGGCTTAGAAACATTGGCTATTCGAATGAAAGCCCACTGTGATAATGCCTTTGAACTGGCTAAATGGCTGGAGCAGCAACCCGGTATTGCCAAAGTTCATTATCCAGGTCTGGCTTCACATGCTCAACACGAACTGGCAAAACGTCAACAAAGTTATTTCGGTGGTATCGTTAGTTTTGAATTAAGCGGCGGCAAAGAGCAGGCATGGAAATTAATCGACGCAACCGAAATGATCTCAATTACCGCAAATCTGGGTGATGTTAAAACTACCATAACACATCCTGCCACCACGACTCATGGCCGATTAACATCTGAAGCCAGGGCTACGGCGGGTATTAAAGATGGTTTAGTAAGGGTTTCAGTAGGACTTGAAGCAATTGCCGATATTAAAAATGACCTATCGAAAGGCTTAGCCTAAAAACTTATGGCTTCGGCATGAACATTGATGTACTTTGTGTGGGCCATGCCTCTTACGATTTAGTCTTTTCCGTTAATCATCATCCACTGGCTGATGAAAAGATCGTGGCTGATAGTTTCCTTGGATGCGGTGGTGGGCCTGCGGCTAATGCAGCTGTCACTGTTGCGAAACTGGGATTCTCGACGGCCTTTGCGGGTTATCTCGGCAACGATATTTATGGTGAAAAACATCAGCAGGAATTTTTTGATTGGGGGGTTAACACAGACCTGATCATTCGCGGATCTTCCCCCACGCCACTTTCTACGATATTAGTTAAACCTAATGGTCATCGTGCGTTGGTTAATTACAAAGGGGACACCCTGGCACTGTGTGCAAATGCTATCGATTTTTCTTCTGTTACAGCAAAAGTTGTATTATTTGACGGTCACGAACCTCACGTATCCTTAGATCTTATTCATCATCTAAAACAATCAGGCTCACTGACTGTGCTGGATGCGGGTTCTGTACATGAAGGCACTTTAAGTTTAATGACTAAAGTTGACTATCTGGTCTGTTCTGAAAAATTTGCCGTACAATTTGCTGGTGATGAAATAACTGCCTTGACACGCTTAGGACACGTTTCACCTAATGTTGTTATTACGCTAGGAGAAAGAGGGCTGATATGGCAAAAAGAGCAAGTACAAGGTAGTTTACCGGCTTTTCCAGTCACCCCTGTTGATACAACGGGAGCAGGGGATGCTTTTCATGGTGCCTTTGCAGCCGCTGTTGCCTCGGGAATGGATTGGGATGATATATTAAGGTACGCCAGCGCCGCCGGTGCTATCTGCTGCACAAAAATGGGCGCCCGCCCCGGACTACCGTCACTACAAGAACATAAAACACTATTCAAATAGGTGATTTACAATACAAGTCGTTTCCCATTAGGATCAATGTATGAACTTTTTAACCAACCAATTAAATTACATAAAAAAACTGTCTTCGGTGATGGTATTAATATCTCTAATAACGGCTGGTGGTTGGATCATTTATCTTTATGATATATCAAAAGAGCCTCAATCCATTGATAAACAATTAATTGTTGAAGGTGAAAACGCCTTAAATATGGGGCATTACAATGAAGCACAAAAGATCTTTGAAGACGAACTCAACGCCAACCCAAAAAATCAGTCATCCGAGTGGGGCTTAAAAATTGCGCAGCTTCGACAAGCTATTACTCAACCAGACTTCAAAGAAACCATTGACGAACTTTATTTACAAGACCCCAATGATGCTTATCTTAATTTATTTCTGGGTGAGTATTTCGTTGCTCAGGAACAACCCGATAAAGCACTGCCCTATTTTCAACAAGCCATTATCCAAAACCCAAAACTAGCCGAAGCACATAATGCTTTAGCCTTGTTCTATGAAAAACTGGGTGATTATGAAACTGCAAAAGTTGAATCATTAGAAGCCATCGATACCTCGCCTTCTGCTGTTCCTAGATATCGTAATAATCTGGGCAATATATACTTCAAACAAAATCATTTTGAAGAAGCCGTTAAGGAATATGGCAAAAATAAAGAATACCCGGCATCCTTCATAGCGGCCTAAAAGTAGTTGACACTTTTGATGTCAATAAAAAATTAACAACAAGCTACCGTAGCCATTAAAAAACGGCCAGTGACTTTAAAGATAAACGGCTTAGCTGTTTCTTAAATTTAAGAAAT
>Ga0118677_10000774_pt1 | contig 69394 bp, 52 predicted proteins | sample AliMusrvi5mmetaG_FD_86154 | JGI IMG/M metagenome (GOLD analysis project Ga0118677, IMG submission 86154) | reverse complement strand
TGATTGTGTATGAGCTATAACCTAATCTTACAGTTAGGATTTGAAATTTGTTTAAAAATAAACGAACATCGGCACTAATATTTTCAGCGCAAAAGTTCCAAAATCCCCCAAATCCTGGCATAAACCTGGCGTGAAACAAAAAACACCTACAAGTCGACCTTGTAAGTGTTTGATTTTGTGGGTGGGCCCAGTAGGGCATGATCCTACGACCCCCTGATTATGAGTGGGAGGTCAAAACCATTTTGAGTTTCCACTGGTTGATACTGGTTAACACTGGTTGTCATTTACACTTTTTATTTTCCACTGGTTGATACTGGTTGTCAGAAAACCTGGCGGATTTCCTGGCGTGTTTTTTGACACATAGAATCATATTTGGTACGGAATAATCAATTTTGGTTCAATATTGGGGAGTATTATTCCCGCAAAGGAAATTTGAGATAAAATTATACTTCAATTTGCCAATGTCATTGGAATATTATTTTGCTCCGCTAATGAATATTATGTAGATTTAAAGAGTATAATGTTCAACCCAATTTTGCCTTTATGGTCAACATTAGTCCTAATTGGAAGGGTTGATTCGTTTCTAAACAAGTCGGCAACAAGTGCAAGCAGAAAGATTACAGACTAATACGTTAACAACATATTAAAACAAAAAAGGATTTTACGATTTGATAGAACTATAAAAACATGATGGAATTTATTTTGTTTTTTTATTCCTAACTGCAAAAAAGAAGAAAGAAACGCCTCAAAAATTACTGCACATTTGTATGCCCTCACGAACCAACCCTAAAATCATAGGATTGAAAATGATCTTCAATGTTGCTAAGGCTCCCGTGCTAAATTTATGCAATAAACTAAATTATTGAATTGAAATCAAGCCTAACCATATCAGAATTAGAATTTGCTGAAAAATACAGCAAAGGGACTATTATTGAAGCTAGTATTACTGATATTATAAATCCATCTCAAATCGTTATCGACTTTGGCGAAGGATATATCGGTCGTTTATCCCTTCTGAACTTATCTTGGTGTCTACCAGATGGAGAAGTTGAGTTTAAGAAATATAAAGTTGGAGACCGCATTCAATGTGTTGTATTAGATATAGATTTTCCAAATCAACAAGTTATTCTCAGTAAAAAACATCTTTCGAAACCTGTAAGTGAAACTTTAACTTGGGATAGGGTTGAAAGAGGAGACGAATTTAATGTCGACATTATAGAATCCTTCAACAATACAACTTTAGTTAAAACAACGGATAATCTATATGGCATTATAAATAACAGTTTTCTCCAAGAAAATTCTGGAAGATTAAGGGTTAAGGTTAATTCCAAACTTGATTTTAGTGAGTTATTTTCTTTTGTTCCTGCATCCCTTGATGTAGAACAGAAAGATATAGTAGGAGTCATTGTTCCTGAAATTAACTTCATTGAAGATGAGTTATTGTCATACTACAATTTTAAAAGCTCCATATTTGGTGTTTATTGCAATCTTTTCACATTTTATTTATCAAACCAGAAAAACCTCCTCCGAATTTTTTATTCTTTTAAACACTATAAACGATTCAAGATGCATAAATGTTGTCAAAGCTTTGCGAAATAACAACCACTATTTCCTAAATCATCAGGCAGATCCTACCGTTCTCTCAGCTTTGGTAATGATAGAAGAAATCGAGAATATTTTTGTTAATATAGATTTCAAAAAAGCATTCAAATACCTCACTGGGGAACAATGTTTATTGGTATTTGATGTAATTGATCTTGGCTATTATAATCTTCCAGATGAACTTTATATAAAAATGAACGGTCGGGGCAAGCCACTTACCTACTTTGAAAAATTTAAAGCATGGTTACCTGATTATATAAATGATGTAAATAGAAAAGCAGATGAAAAACCTATAATCGTGCTCCCAGATAATTGGAGTATATCTCTAGATACCAAATGGCTGGACTTATTCTGGAAGTATAAAGACGATAGTGACTATATTGTGGATCAGGAATATATGCGATTCTTTAATGGCATGATCCAATTATTAATTTCTGCGGACAAATCTTATACCATAGATGATGAGTTAAAAACCAAAGTAAAGCTTTTTAATAATCCTAAGGAGAGTCAAGAAAAAAATCGCGAACTGGAATTGTCTTTAGAGCAATATGAGATGCTGGAATGCTTTAGTGAATCAAATATTATGGAGATCTCCAAAGTTCTTGATATTCTTTGTCTTAAAGATGCCGTTTTATCAGCTTGGCTAAAGAACCTTACATTCTTTACCTCAGGTGGAGTCAGTAATCGGAATACCATTTTGGTCGATTTCATTAGTGGTGAAATAACTTATGCTGATAGATTAAGGTTTTTTGCCATGTACAAATATTTACTTTTAAAGGGTGACAATTTAAATGAGATTGATTTTAAACGATGGTTGAGAATTTTATCTAATTTAATTGTAAACTCCTTACTATCAGAAGAAAACTATATTAAAATTGTTCGAAAAATTGACGAAATTACTGCCCAAATTATAGATAAAGAGATACTTTCATTTTTAATTTCCCATCCAAATCTCGACCTTTTACCATTTGACAGTTTTCAGACAAATGAAGAAATAAGAAAGGCAAAGATCATCATTGACAATCCAGAATGGGAGATTGAGATAATTATGGCTGAATCTCATCCATATTTTAAGGGACAAATATTCTTTTTATTAGAGATGGCAAATAATGATCTTTCTAAATTCATTGGATATCGAGATAAGGCAATTAAAACATTCTGTGACAATGGTTTAGTTGAAGATAAGAATTTTTTTGTCCATCGTGCGCTACTTTCAAAAGGAGATTATCTATTCGATTTAACTAGTGAAAGAAAAGGCTTTTGTAAGAACAACTCGGAGTGGAGAGATAAAGTTTTTAAAGATTTTAGCATCAGCCAAAATAGACCTAATGGTAGAATTGGTTTATTGAAAGAATTACTTGATGAAATCTCTAAAGACAATATTTATGGAGATCTGAAAAGGATTGTTGATAATTTCAATTATCCAGACTGGCGCCTTTGCTTTATCAAAAATCCCTCATCTTTAGAGGTTTGTGGGGAAAAAATAATAAACTTCTCAAGTGAGAACGAAATCTATTTGCTTAGTAAATCACAAATGAATAGTACTCATAGGGAGTTGAGATCTTGGTGTTTTTTTAAAGAATTTCTCGAGCAAGGGAATAACAACTATGACCCCTTTAAGAGGAGGCCATGGTACTTTGGTTCATCCAATTATGATAAACCATGTGCTGTTCTAGATGGCTTTTGTCACCAAGGAGAAAACTTTAAGATTGATATACATTTCTCGAAAGAAGGAAATTATATTATTTCATTATTTATCCATGAAGCTAAAGGTAATGACATTGAACTTCTTAGCAATTTGAATGAGTTTGCTAATCTAAACATGATTCCAGGCACTAATAACCGATTTTTCTGCTTATGCAAGAACATACAAGAAGCTCATGATCAATTAATACAAATATGTGGAAAGTTGCGACAGCTAAATACTGACGAAAAAAAGGTTCTTGAAGAAAAATAAATGATTAATCAATTGCAAGAGCAAAACGAAAACGATTTTCAAAAGGATCTAGCCATTTCTTGAATTTAATTTTTCTGGTTATATTCATTTACAAGTTTCTGCAATTTTCTTTCTGCATCCTCTTCAAAAGTAATCACATGACTAAGCAATTTTTCGAGTCTGGAAACCTCTTCATTCCCAGAATGGTTGATCAGGGTTAAAAGATCAAAAAGATCATACAGATCCCTCTCGTATTTTTCTTTTTGCCTCAGAGGATCAACGAAGATGTATCTTGAGAATTTGGAGGCAAACATCCATACCGGGCTCATTATTTTGTAGTCGCCAACGGTAAGGATATCCTGCTGTTCAATTTTCTCGGCAGTTACCAGGATGTCAACTTCGACCAAGTCGGAATTGAAATTAACCATGATTCGGTCATCACCAGTTTTGGCAAAATCTCTTAGGCGGCACAACTCCCGGTCAATCATTTTAATGTGGGGTGAATTGCTTATCCTCATGACAAAGTCAAAATCATTGTCGGAACGTTTGCGATTGAACTTCAAATTATTAAAGTTCATCAAAATCTCAAGGGCAGTCCCACCAATCAGGAAACAATGATGATCATTGCAGATCTTCAAAACTTCCTCGTCCAGATTGGAATAAACCGAGAATAATTTGTTGGGATTGGGTCTGGTTGACATTCTAATTTTGCAGTTCTGTGAATAAGATAGTTCAAATGGCTGCCAGAGAGGTTCGCATAAATATTTTTCTGTTGTCTATATATTAGTTTTGTTGAAGATTCAATTTAGTCAGCAAGGAGTAGAAATGCTCATCTGATTTTTGAAGGGTTTCTTTAACAGTCGTATTACCCTGAATTTCCATCAAATCATCAAGGTGAAAACACTCAAAGAAAGGTTGTCCATTGAATTTGTTGACCAATACTTCAGCAGTGTTTGCCCTTCTCTCCCCTTCCCAATGTGATGGAAAGCTGCATATAATTTTAAAAACGATTCTTTTCTCCAATAACCATGGGATTAAAGAATGAAGCAAGACAGTTCCTGTTCCACCTAATCCCAGCAAAAAAATGTAGGTATGATCCTCTTTGAATAGTGAGGTAATCTTTTGTGTTAACCTTAGATTTTTGGATGGCCAGTTCCTGTTGCTGTAATGACCACATTTTGGAAGTGTAAAATTGATGGTGCGAAAAGTTTCCGGGTGGTTTCTTTCGCTGTTCAATATTACGGTGTATTGAGTCTGATGTCCCTGAAGATATAATTGCTTCGTCAGGTTGCTACCGCAGCTTCCCATTCCGATGATATGATATCGGTCGTTGGTAGTATTTCGGAGTCTCTCAAGATTCATTTTCATCTATTTACGGGTAACGGCTGGTTAGACCAGTGCGCCAATTCCATTGTTGATATTTCCAATCTCTGAACTTATCAGTCCTGATTTACATATACTCAACGGATAAGGATTGATAGTTTCAAAAACGATAAATGGGAATTTGTTCATATTTTACTTTTATGTAAAGGTAATAATTGACTACGCCATAATATGACGCAGTCAAATAAATTTTCAAATTGCTTTCCACAATTAAGGTTACCAATAAAAGCCAAATTTCATTACTTTTAAGATGTTTAATATTCTGACGTAAAACCTAAACGCCTAAGAATGATTCACCATCTATACAACGAATGTCATATCACCAATAGTGGTGAAAAGTATGTATTCAGGTCGCTATACCTGACCGGAGAGTATAAAAACGAAACGGTATATGTTTACAATCAATGGCGTGTATCCTCCGGTTTGCACAAAACTCAAATGGTTGGAGAGTGTGATTTCATCGTGATTACAAGATTGGGAATAATTGTTCTGGAGGTAAAGGGTGGTGAAATAGGTTATGAGATTTCATCTGACAAAGAATATGGCTATTACAGGCTTAACCAAAGTAATCAGAAAGAGTTCCTCAAAAAAGATCCATTTATTCAGGTGGATGGGAATGCCGATGCTGTAAGAAAACATTTGATTGAAAAAGATTGGCCACATTTATTTGTCGGACGGCTTGTTTGCTTTCCTGAAAGTAGTTTCACAAACTGTACCAATGATGACCTTTGGTATCTGGGTCATTCCAAAAGTCTGATCGAAATGATATTTGATTCCCTAAAATGCCAGATTAGGAAAAATCAGGAAATCAATGCAAAGAAAAATTACGTTTTTCACCACACCTGGGATGAATTGACTGTTGAGCAAATTGAAAAATTGAGAGATGATCTAAAACCCGCCTTTGATCTCAACGTGGTTCAAACTAAAAATAAACTCAACTTAGAAGAGTCACGAGTCCGGTTAGATATGGGACTCAATATCCTTGCCGGATTGCGGGAAAACCAGCGTATAATGGTTCAGGGTCCTCCCGGTAGCGGAAAGTCAACCTATGCCCTCGATCTGATGGAATCACTCTGTAAGGATGAAAACAAAAAAGGCATCTATTTCTGCTGGAATGAACTATTGGCAGCAAGAATGAAGTTGAAATTGGAAGCGATATTCTCCGGCGAGAGTGAAATCCATATTAGGGTAGTTCCTTTTTATCATTATATCAGTGAATTGGTCGAGCTATCAAAAGATAGAAAGATCTCCCTTGATTACGGGAAGATTGAAAACGGCGAAATGAAATTGGTTGTCAAAGAAGTGTTTAACCGACTTCATCAATCGAAAGATTTGGTAAAATATGATTTCATTGTTGCCGATGAAGCTCAGGATCTTTTTGACTTGGGATTGGATATTGTCATTAAATCGTTGTTGAAAGTAAACAACCCCATAGCTAAAGGAAATTATTATCTGTTTTTTGACGACAACCAGGCTTATCCGAAATCCGGTGAATTACCCGAATCGTACATCAGAGCACGTGACTTCTTAAAAGAATCATCAGCCTATTACGTTCTTTTTTATAATTTACGGACAAACACCGGTAATGGAATAGAAGAATTAATCGGAGATGCCAACAAAAAAGTTGCCGTTTCAAACAAACAGTATGGCGATGATGTAAAGTTCATTGAATATAGTAATCAAACAGATATCCTTCCGAAACTAAAGCAGTTTATTAATCAGGAGAAGGTATTGCTAAATTCAGCCAATGAGGATTTTGCTGTATTATTTACCTCGGACTTACTTAAAGAAGATTCACCTCTTGTTCCAATTCTACATGAAAATCAATTACTTGAAAACATAAATTACCAGCGACCCATTGCTTCGAAAGAAAAAATAGCTTATACAACGGCATTAAAATCAAAAGGGGCAGAGTGGAACATCGTCTTTTTTGTTTGTTCCTCTTTTCAGAAAAGTCATCAGCAGTATCAGTTGTTTATCGCAGCATCCAGAGCAAAATCCAAAGTGTTTGTGTTGTTTCACGCATAATGGAAATGATGATTCAAATAAGAGAATATTGTGCATCAAATTGAAAGAAAATCAGATTATGGGATGAGGACGTCAAATTTTGACGTTTGATTCATTTATCTTTGAAAGGATGGTTATAGTAAATTATTTTAAAGGATCATTTAAAAAGTTTAGCGATGGAAGCAATTGATGAATTTAACAAACAACTGGAGAAAAATCTAAGAAAAGATATTGATGAATTTAACAATAACCCTGAATATGAAAAACTTAGGGAGTTGTACAAACAACATTTTAGCGATATTGAAGTTCTAATTGCAAGAGCTGATCAAAGAATAGCTCTTGAAGATATTTCCAAGCTGAACCCTGATTTGACAAAAGCAGTTTGGGATAACTTTTACATTCTCAAAGAAATTAATAAAGCCATTTCTAATCGACAGTTCTTTCTTAAAGACCTAAAGTAACAAATACCCAAGGTGTTGATCACAACAACGACTGATTAATCTTAAACGTCCTTTCTGTATCAATGCTTGCCAGATAATGTTCGGTGACTACAGAATTGCTGTGACCCATCATTTGACCGATATCATCCTTGGATTCGCCATTACGAAGTAACGTGGAGGCATAGGCGTCTCTTGCCTTACCCAATTGTAAAGGGGTAGTAAGTTTCAACTTGGCTCGAATCTTGGCCAGATCCCGGTTGATTATCTGTTTGATTTTGTGGTTCTTGTTTTCGAAGAACCTGTCGGTATATCCTTCATGCAACAGACCCAAAATATAAGGACTGGACTTATCACCAATCTTTTCAATCAGTTCTTTGAGCTTATCAGTTAGCGGAACGATAATGTCCTTCTTGTTGTTCTTACGTGTGTTTTCGGTTTTCTTCCGGGTGAAGACGATATAATCCCCCTCAATCTGATCCCATTTCATACGCAGGAGGTCAGCAAAGTTGGCACCGTTACACCGGTACAGGAGCAACCAAATGTCTCTGGCATACTCAACGCCTTTTGATACAAATTCCTTCATTTCAATCACAGACCGAATTTCAGATTCCTTGAGGACTTGTTTGTTTGGGAAGAAAGAAGAAATCGAAAACCGTCCCTTCCCAAATGGGTATTCATATTGCGTCGGTATGATTTTCTCCACATCCCGGAAGTAATTGATTACCAACCTAAGGTTTCTCATGTGATGATCGATTGTAGCTTGAGAAGACCCCTCTGCCATTTTCTTCTTTTCAAACCTCTTCAGGAAATTGATGGTCACATCACCGACACTCATCCCCTTTTTGAAATCCTCCAGTCTGTTTCTGGTGTATTTGATCGCATCCTTTGTTTTGGGTTTGAGGTTTTCATCCTTTTCAATGTATGCGTCAAACAGAGCTGACAAGAGCAAAGAATGGTGAGCATCTTTATCCTTCTCTTTGAACATCTCCCTGAATCTCGTCTTATTGAATGGCTTTAGCTGCTCGAAGATCTTCTCACATTTGGAAATGTATCCATTGCACGTTTCCCGAAAGGCTATACTGTCCTTGTCTTGAAATTTTTTGACAAAAACCTTGTCATATTGTTGCTCTGTTAATTTTCCAACGTTGATGTACATGACATCATTGACGTTGACCATCCGAACGGCGAGGTTGTATTTGTTGTTCTTTAATTCAGTCCTTTTGTCCAGTACTATGTTGAATGTAGCCATCAGATACCTATTATTAATATTGTGGGAGGTTTGGAAGTGAATCCCCAACTCTACCACCGTTTATCACCCAATTGTCGATTTGATTTCGTTCAAACAGGGTTCTTGTTCCCAGCTTAATGTAGGGGATTGATTCTGTGCGTACCATCCTGTAAATAATACTTTTAGATAGATGAATGTACTGAGCCAAGTTCTGTACATCAAAAAAACGTTCTTCCATTTCTTCATTAGTTTTTTCCTTTTATACCCTCTGAGTGGGTAATTAAAATATAAGCAAAATAATCGGTAAAAAGAAGGGTTGAATGCTAAATTAATGCTAATAAATATCTGGATTAGTGCAAGATAGAGAAATATTTTGATGTCATTTAGGCCTGGCTTGTTGATTACCCCCTGTCCCCATTTCCCTCCGGCTCTCTGACTTCCCGTATCCTGAATTGCTATAGCCGTATACATCTCTTCTGGGAGGGTCTTAGACATTCCAAAAAAATATTTCCAGGAAAAAGTCGGTGTATGACAATTTTTGGGAAATGCTGAAAAATAATTCTGGCCAATTTTTTGGGAAATGGAAGTAAGTTCATTCTGGTGAGTTCTGGGATAACTAAGACTATAGTTAATCACACATCCATTGAACATAAGTTATTGTCCCAGATCGTCCCAGAATGGGAATGGAAATGATTATTCCTACAAATAGTCCTCCTAATTTAAATATCGGTGGTTCGCCTATTTTTGAAGTTTAAAATTTGTAATGTATGAAAAGAGGGTTGAAACAATCATCTCAACCCTCTCCAATTAATAAAAATCTAATTTAATATATGAACGAAAAAACACATTACCGCCCAAATCAAGCGGCTTTATCTTTGAAAACATCAGGGAAATAGTATTCGTACAATTCAATATCATAGAAAACTGCTGGATCATCTGCGGCGTAATCATACAGATCTTCTGTAAGGCCTAGTCTGTCGAACTTTTTCATGGTCCTTTCAATTAGATACTTATCATAAAAACGAAACGTCTTATTGTCTTTTTGAAGGAATTCTAGCATTTCCCACATGCTTAGATCACATATTGAATCGTTTTCAGTTCGTAGTACCTTAATAATTTCGAATAGGAAATGCAATTCATTACTGTCAAGAAATTCCAATCTGGTTGGTAAGGTAAAATAAAAATCACGATCCTTAAAATCTATGGAATCACAAATCTGGTGGTAGTCACAATTCTCAATGCACCAGCCCTTTTTGAAAGAGGATGTCACTGTAATTTTGTCATCTTCCAAATCAAATATATCCATGATGAAATTAATCCTACCTGCTCCACCGTGTTTACACAGATTAGCTTCATCTTCATCGAGGTTTAAGCAGATATAATCCAGCAAAGCCTTACCAAAATCATTAATTGAGGTCTCTGAAGAATGAATCTTATTCCAAAGTTTACGTAAAATTTTATCCGAATTTTCCTCTTCACTGCCCGGCAATTTGCTAAGTTGTTCAATACAGGCTTGAATTGTCTCTGTCTTAACGTACATATCTAAATGCATGCAGACCTCATCGTAATACGTAAAGGAGCCTGAAATATTCACGGCTCCCGGAATTCCTACACCAAAAGGTGTTTTTTCTAATTTTTCCATACTCTTTTTTGTTTTTAAAATTTTAATTTATTTTTTAGCTTTTATTAAACTCTTATTCAAAATATAACAATAAAAAACGACATTACCAAATAAAATGACAAAATAATTTCATTTAATCTGCTGTTTTAGAGCCAAATAGCGCAGACAACCTAAGTCGAATCCCGTTCCGTGAATTCACTCGTTTAATTTTAAACGAATCAATCTGGAGAAGAACATCCAAAATTGGGAGAGGGGGTCGAGCGGAATCGGGGGTGAGGGTTGGGATAGTCCAGTATGCAGGCCCAGTATTTCGTGCCTCAGTTGGGTATCCTTTTCTTACTCCCAGAAAAGTTGCTCTCTTGCCACCGGTGCTGATTACTCGCTTCGCTCTGGTTGAACTACCTTTTTTTTCTTGCTTAAAGCCCAGTGAACTAAGTTGCGCGCTGGTTGAGATTACATGATTGGACAAAATTCCCAGAATACTTGCATTAGCCGGAGCAAGATTTATGACTGCGTCCGGTTGAGCTACTTTTTTACTAATTTGATTACTGACTGGCAATCTCATTATCTTTCTGGTTGAGAGTAGATTTTCAAATAAAATTCCCAGAACACTTGCACCAATGCTTGGAACTAAATTTCTCACTGCGTTCGTTGTTGGGTATTTACTTTAAATTTTATTTCTCCTCCGGTAGAACTCAGCCATAGTTATACCTCCGCTTTGTTTGACTATATCAACTGGAGTTTCTTTGCTGGAAGAAGAAAGTGCAAGCTCAGCATCGGAAAAAACATCTTCAATTTTTACATCGTCATTTTCCAGTTCACTTTTCTCATTTGACTCTTCCCAATTTTCACTTTCCAGTTTACCTTTTTCTGTTAACTCTTCTATATTATCTATTACCATTTCTCTATTACCATTTATCTCTTCTCTTTTATCTATTATCAGGTTGTTTGGGTTGTTTTGGGGTGATTGGGTTGTTTTGTCCTTCCTGGCGTTTCCATTACCAGGAGGTGCTCCACCAAGTTGCCCATTGGCACGGTTTGCTGCAACCTTTCTCTCATATCTAGCCTCATTTGTTTGGAGGCCTGGTAATATACCTTGCCATACCAATCTGTCTGCCTTTGTTACCAGTTCAACTGCTTCTTTCCTGTGATATTTAACGAGATTATTAATGAGTCTTCTGAGTTCCACATCATCCAACTCATTAATCTGGTCTATCCAGTTGAGATAGAACATAAACGATTTTTTATCAATGCTTTCCATAATGATTAATTTAAATAATTAGACCCCAACTGAATCCGTGAGGGGCAATTCACGAAATCCAACTGAGGTCGGTTAATTTCTTAGCGATCTTGCTGCCCCATCGCTTTAATAAAATATAAAGGGGAAATTTGAAAAAGTAAAGAGTCAATTCAATCCCACATCCCCTTTATGCGTATTTTGAAAAAGTTTAATATTTTCATCGATTAATTTTCTATAGAGATTTGGACACTCCGCTTTGATGTCTCCTATCTGAAACTCGAAATCGTAGTAATAATCAAACTCAATTTCAAATTCAAGAAGCTCCCACTTTATTTTAAGTGTATCAAGGGCTAAATTGATCCATTTGGAATTATCCATTTCTGTAGTTCTTACTGTAGCCTTCCCATTGCCATCTGCAAAACAAACATCACTTAATAAGGTTAATACCCACTCTGGTGTTAACTCAATCATTTTTTTTGTGCCTTTTTTCATATCATTCCTTGTTCAGAATATCGCTGTCCCCCCCTAGAAGTTGTTTTTTATACTTATTTTCGTTAATAATCAGAACTTTGGCCTTTTACTTAAACATAATTTTTGTCCGTTATCAATCCTTCATAAAATGCAGGACATAAATCTTTGATGTCTTCTATTTCAAAAAAATAATCGATTTCCACTCCTTTAATAGTTGAAAACAGATTAGCATCCCATTCGATATTAAGGGAGTTTAAAGCCAATTCAATCAAAACCCATGAGTAGTTAGATTCATCTACTGTAATAATTGCTAAACCATCCCCATCCGTTAACCAACTGTCAGTTAAAATCATCAAGACCCATTCAGGATCTATCTCAATCATTTTTCTTGTTTTGTTTTTCATAATAACGATGCTCAGTTACGCTGTCCCCCGGATATGATAATTTTAATCGATTTAGAATGAGTGGCCTGAGTCTCAAATGACCAGGCCACCCAAAAAATTAATGATCTCTAAAGGCCTTTGACCTCTTCACCCGATTCAGGGTATTCATCAGATTCGGCAGAGAAGATGTCATCTTGATCATCTCTTTTACCTACTCCACTAGTGCGCGTGAAAAATTCATAGAAGATTGGACACTCATTTTTGACATCTTCAATTTGAAAACTGAAGATGAATACTGGGATTTTGGTCTCTTCCTCGTCGACATAGCCTTCGCACGCAACACCAAGAATTTCAAATGCTAAGGCAATCCAAGCCCTATCCCGAATATCATCGACGAATATGAAGGATTGACCATCATCCAACATATAGAAGTCCTCGCAAAAATTTGATAACAACCAATCTGGTGTTAACTCAGCAACCTTTTTTTTATTTGTTTTCATAACTGTTTCTATGCAGAATAACGCTGCACGCCCGTTTTATATATGACTAAGTTGATTTTGATTGGTGGTCTGGTCCATAAATGAACTAGACCACCTATGGTGTGTTTTAAGCTCTCAGCAGCTCTTCTTCCGTTTCTGGTAATTCACAGTAGTCCTCTAGTAGTGAGTCCAGTTCTGACTGGTCAAAGTCGTGTTGGCTCTCGTTGAGAATCCTTTTTGCCGTGACTATGTTTTTTTCATAGAGCTCGATTCCGACAAATTTGAACCCCAACATAAGAGCTGTGACTCCAGTCGAGCCAGATCCCATAAATGGATCGCAAACGACTGCATCCCGGGTTTTAGGTGTTGAAATCAACAACGGAATGACTGGAAGATTTGATGAGAAAGTAGCTGGGTGCTTCTCCTCTCCCTCGATGTGTTTCGTCCGCCCTTTGTAGACTTGAATAGATAATACGGTTGACACCTGTTCGTCAGCCAGAACGTTACGAAACTGGTCATAGTTGTTCGGGATGTGATACCTTACCTCATCACTCCCCTTCTCTTTACAACCACGTGAAACCTTTAGAGTCTTATCACCTTTGATTCTGACACGTTCAAAGTAATAATCCGAAGTCTTTGAGAAGTGAAGAATGGTCTCGTAACCCGGTTTTAGTCGTTTGACTTGGTTGGGAACCGGTTTGTTGGAAACCTTGTTCCAGATCAACCGGTCAATAAAAATCACTCCCCGATTAATCAGTTCAATGGTTAACCTATCTGTGACGGCCTGACAAGCACCGTTCTCATAGGACTCTCCCAGGTTAATGAACATAGAACCTGTTGGTTTGAGCCTTCCATAAACTTTCATAAGAATGTCGGCAAGCCTCTTCACGTAAAGTTCAGCAGTTTTCTCCCAACCAAGCTCATTTGGATCAGTTCCATACCTGACCAACCGGAAATAAGGTGGTGATGTAAAGATGGTATCAATCTCCAAATCCTCAGGTAATTCAATATCCTCAATATTACCCTGAAGAATGGTGTATTTCCTTTCATCTATGGGATAAAGATCAATTTGTGTAGGCTCCTCAGCCTTTTTCCTGTCATACGAATCCATCAATTTGACCGCTTTTTCAGCAGTGTATTTGCCATTGATAAATCCATCCACTATGCAGGACTCATCCTCTTTCTCTTTTTCAAACAGAGGATTTTCGATAAGGCTAATTGTTTCAAGAGCTTTAGAGATGGTGATCTCATTAGAGATGACCCTTTCTGCCAAACGTTGTTCGGAGTTGGTACTTTTCTCCCAACGAAGAATCTTTTCGAAAGAGTAGACATTGTTTCTTCCCCAACCCTTACCTCCTAACAGTGACGAAACAAGTGCTACCCTCTTATCCTTATCACGTTGTGGGTTTCTATCGTCAATATCAATACGTAACAACGATTTTACTTCGTTGAGTTTCTCTCCCTCTGTTTTCACTTTGTGGATCTGGATATGGATTATCATATCCGACAGGGAGAATTCAGCCGTTTCTACAAAACCACAAACAATGGCATCAACTTCGTTTAAATTTAAACGAACGAGTGCTTTATAACGGAGAACGCCATCAAGAATAAAATACTTTGAACCATCTTGAATGACCAAAATTGGCTGTTGCTGACCAATCTCACAGATACTTTCCATCAAGGCTTGAATATTAGCCTCTCGATTGGAATAGTCGTACAATTTGTAGGTGACATCAGAGACTACTATATCTTCGACTCTGATTTTTTGAATTCCTAAACTTTGAGTTTTCATGTCTGAAAATTTTATTTGTTTAGGACAAAGGTCGAGACAATAAAAAAAACCACCTCAGTAAATAACTTTACATCAGTGGTTTATGAGATTCTGAAAGGACTTCGTAAGGTTACGAGTTCTTAAATATCAAGGTCAAATTGCAGGTAGTTTGGTGATAGTTTAATCTTGTATAAGTTATGTTTCTCCCCTTTTATATTATCAATTACATAAAATTCTGAAAGCTCATTCCCTAGTAGCCCTATTAAATTTCTATTCGTGGTCGATTTTACTTTTTGAAAGGTTGAGCTCTTATCAGTATATGGTAAACACAATAGATCTATTGTTTCTTTTTTCCCTCCTCTCCTAAGCTTATGATAAATTGCAAGCAATTTTGCTCTATATTGGACATGCTTGCTGAGCGCATCTACTCTTAGACCATCTAAATGCGCTAAATAAAAAACAAACAGCGTTTTTTGTACATCTTCAAGATCAATCTCTATATCACCAATCTTAACATTACAGGTACTATCTACAATAGTTGGTTCAGGTTGTATTATCTCTTGCAAAAAATCAAAATTCATTAACCGGTCTCTTATCAGCTGCATTAGTCTATGGATCTGGGATATTGTCAATTGACTTACATTACTTTCTTTTGCTCTCATCAGGCATGAGTTACAAATGTAGCCAGTCCTTAATTTTAACATAATTTCTGGTTTATTTCCACACATATCATTTATACAACCAATTGATTTCTTATGGATGTTTGGATCTGTAAGAGCTTTGTCGTAATCAATTTCCAAAAGTGACTGAAATATGTTTTCAACGATTTGGGATGCAATCCCATATTTTGAATCTTTTTCGGTTAAATATTCCCACCCATTGGCATCAACGAAGATGTTTCTATTCGATGTTGCACTAAACCATCTATTCACATTCTTGAATTCTGATATTACAACAACAAAATCTTGCTGAGGAATGGTCTTCATTTTCCGATAGGTTTTTGCAAGATTGAAAAGCGTATCAAAAGTCAATAGTGTTATTTGACTGAGATCCTCAAAAAGTGGACTGCTTAATGTTAATTGGCCCTCACTAAATGGATCCCCATCCACAAAATTTATTTCACCCTTAACCGATCCCAATAAACTTGTTACCTCTTTGATCCTTTCCTTAGAATATCCAGGAGTGGATGTAATGTACACTTTCATAACTAGATAGTTTGGTCATCAACAAATTTAAACAATGTACAAAATATAGGCAATAGTCGCTGGATAACAATAAGCAACTGTAATACAAAAATGGCATTTTGGCAATTCGTTTAAAAATAAACGATTCATTAACTTATATGGTCGGTCAACTCAATCAATCTTTGTAATACGGCTTGGATTCTCTTATGATTAAGCTTAACTTAGCCTGAATCAATACTTTGAAAGGGCATTTCATATGAAAACAACAAATACCAGCATTATTGACTGGGACCTTCATCTTTTGAAGGTAAAAAAGACACCATTCCAAACTAAGATTGATGATCCATTTCAAAGCCCCCTCAAGAGATGGTTGGTTGTACGACTACGTAAGATAAGACGGATCTTCAAAAAGAGTAAAAGTAATTAGTTGGCATTCCCCCCTTTTTTTGTGTGGATTTGTCGGCGTATTTGACGTGATCACCCAATTGTGCTGTCGTATTTCATCTAGATATTTGTATGAACCGGTAAATGGGGTATTAATGTTTGTCAAACCCTGAATTGATTGACCTTTTTAAAAATTCAAAAGTGGTTCTTTAAGAAATAATAACTACCAGTCATTAACCCCTTCGTGAAGTGTAATCAAATCTTTAGTTTTCGGCAGGAATCTTTCACTTTTCTCCTTTTGCTCAAATTAGTTCAAACCCCATTCTTAGATGTACAAGATTTACCGCCAGTAATCACAAAAATGAGGGTGAAAGTACACTTCAACAAATTTACTTGAGTAAAATCTTCCCAGATTACATTTGCACCGATGCGCCTGGATATTTGCACGCTTAAAAAAATGCGCTTTATTTCCCAGATTACATTTTGCGGCCGTGCACCGAGTAAAAAATGCTCCCAGAATACATAACCCCAATTTCACTCCCGGGGACCCTTTTTGAATGACATAACCAAACACTGACAACTGTCTTTACCCTGCCAATCCACTCTCTGGTATTTTTTTTAATAAGCATAATGAAAATTCGGAAGAAAGGAGTTTTGCCAACTTACACTTTATTAGGAAGTATAAGTTCATAATTTAAAAACAACCCTGACCTGCAACGCTTTACGCTAAACTGTCGTAAGGTGCTGATAATTAGCATATACTTAGCACTGGAAATGCGGCAAGTGTAAGTTCCCTGCCGTAATTTAGCCTGATTCAAATACATAACATTATGAGCTTACAAGGTCAAAAGACAACAACTACGAGTATGGACTGGGACGTTTTCAAGTCCCTTATCGGAAAACTTGAACGTGATGAAGAATACAAATTTTGCTTACTTATCACTATTGGCGTTTTCACCGGTCTCCGCATCAGCGATCTGTTAAAACTAAGGTTCAATCATTTCGAGAACACGGAAATCATAACAATTGAAGAGCAGAAGACAAAGAAGGTTCGGCGGATCAAGATCAATCAGGACTTGAGAAAGATAGTCGAACGGGTAAAAGGGAAAATCGGAATTATTGATCCCAGCCAGTACATCTTTCTTAATAAGTATGGAACAAAACCAATTGACAAGAGCTACGTGAACGTAAAGTTGAAGGAAATCCTCAAGCGGTACAATATTGTGCTTGAGGGTAATGCAAGTAGCCACTTGTTCAGAAAAACTCTTGGGAATCGAGTTCTCCGACTGAATAACTACTCAAACGAAGCGGTAATTCTTCTTATGGAGTGTTTCTCCCACTCTTCACCAATGACGACCCGTAGGTATCTGGGGATCCGCGAAAAGGAGATTATGGATGTTTATGACAGTTTAAAATTATAAAGAAAGTTAACATCAAAATAATCAATTACTTAATTTCTAAATCAATGCCAGAATTTAGCGGTTTTAAAATCAGCAACATCTTCTCACTTAATGATGTCGAGATCAATAATGAATTCAACAGGTTGGTTGACACCATTAATCTTACGCAAGAGGAGAATTATGACTGCACTAAGTTAAATGTCTGGTCTTATCGTAAGGCCAATGACGTTCGGAATGGGGTCAGTATTAGGTATGGCAATATGTGTAATGGGTTCCTATTTGATATTGATGGTTTTCCATTCTTTAACTCCGAGTGTGCTTATGTTGCAGGAGCTTACGCACGAGAAGACCCTGAGAGTATAAGAATACAACGAATGATATCCTCTGAAATCAATGGGCAGAAGTGTAAACGTGTCTATCGAAGACTTCCCGAATTTACCCAACATATGCGTGACGACTTCTATACATATAATATACAGTGGATGTTGTATGTAATATGGCAGAAGTGTCAACAGAACAATTCATTTGCTGATCTGCTCAAAAAAATTCCCATTGACGCTCATATAGTAGAGAATACCAGCCTTCACCACGGGGAGTCAGCAATATTTTGGGGAGCAAAGAACAAGGATTTGATGATCGCACGAGAAGAAATCGAAGACGAAATTGCCAGAAATCAATTTTTCACATACAAGTATCAACGAAAAGAGGCACAGATGTTGGCTTCAAATGCTGTCAACAATATTGGTTGTTTTATTGGGACCAATGTGATGGGTAAAATTATCAAGGTGTGCAGTCTTAGCCTTCTTTTTGGTCAAGAGCCACCAATCGATTACAACCTTCTAATAGAAAAGGGACTAACAGTATGTGGAAATCAAATAAACTTCCCGATGGCGAATTGAGGTGAACTTTCCCCAGAGAGGGAGCCCTTCCCGTAGATTAACGGGAAGGACTCCTGTTGTTTTCTGGGAGCGGATTCAGTGATTTCGTGGTCGACTGAGATCAACGATGATGGAAATTCGAATTATACAAGGCTTTTTCGATAAACAGGCTCCAAACAAATCGGCTCATATCGTTTCTGCAATGAAACTCAGGATTTGAGTCGAACAAATTTTTGAGGTCAGTCTGCCGTAGTTCATCAAGAATCGGAAATAGCTCAGGCTTGACCACAGAACGGATCTCGTCCAGAAAATATTCGTAATTTTTCATGAACCTTTTTGATTCCATCAGGTTGTGTAATGATTAACAAATCTGTTCGCCACACCATTCGCAGAGCCTTGTCCTTCTTGTATTAGGTCTTTTGCAGAATGGACAAGAGTCAGGAATAAAAATAGTTGGTCGTGGAGTTCCTTGGTCATTAATTCTTTGGTCGAAAGTCGTATTAGATGTTTGATTGTTAATCTTCTGGATATTTGATCTCTTATTTAATACCCAAATACCAGCAATAACAATCACAAATACAATTATTACACCCAAAACTAGGATGACGTGAGCTCCTGATAGAACGCTAATTACATACATAACATTATTAAGATTAAATTAAAGATAAAAAATTTATATTTAAGTAAGTATATATATTTCGAAAAGATTAAATATCAAATACTTAGATTTAAATTGTATTCTGCAATTTCAAATCAATGATAAAATTCATTCACATCTTTACATAATAGGTGACTGAATTCCACTCAATCAAAAAATCACCCTAAATGATCAAATTAAATAGACCGCAATTTTGAAAGTCCAGTTGATCAATATGATAATCAAAACTATGTTCCCAAAATATTTTGAAAATACGTCGACTATAGCAGTATGGTTAGAATTTATCAATGCGATTATTCTTAAAGGTATTTGAAATACGATATATGCCACGACAAAGAAGCTTGAACAATTCAGAGAGAGTGCATTTGAAAAGTTACCCTTAACTATTTCACATAGAGATCTTGTAATGCCACAGACTGGACATTCAAATCCAAATAATTTATCGAATAAGCAAAAATGAGGAAGAACATTCAAAGTGGAGATCAATGAATTTCTGAAAAGCACGATAAATGTCATAATTAAAATATTACTAATCAATATATTAATATGATATTGTCGAGAAATATTGTCAGATAAGTACCCAATAAACCATCTTGGAATCAATGCAATTTCCATAATTGAAAGGGAAGAAAGAAATTAATCTTGCCAAGCATGCCCACATTTATGACATATGGTTACATTTTTGTCGGCAAGTAATGCTAAAAGACCTAATGGGAAGAAACATATGGCGACTAATATCTGCCAACCCTTATAACCTCCTCGTTTCGTTAAGTAATCACATTTTGGACAAGATACTCTAGCCATAGTTGAAAATTATTAAGGTGAATATTTATTTTAAATCATTGAACGATTGTGAAATAACTAACAATATTTTTTGCTATTTCCAATAAATGTCAATATAATCAACCACACTGTCCTTTCGGCAAGGGTTATACATCTCCTTTAAACGCCAATATTTTCTTTGCCCGGATACCCGGAAGTTATAAGTTCCCTCCCTCAAGCAGGGATTACCTCGATTGATGAAGTTTATCTGAGTTTCAATTTTACCATGAAAAACCAATTCTCTTTCATTGTTAGGCTTTAACGTTCCTTCTATTTTTAAGTATTCGCTTTTATCCTTATTCTCTTGAATTCCTATAATTTTATATACTCCAACGGTATCTGTCTTGGTAATTTTTGCTGTTCCAAAATTTTTCCATGAAATCCAATGAAGAGAAATTAAATGTTCCCCGATAAGAATCTTGTCATATTTCTCATCTGCCAATCCTAAGAATGGAAACAGGATAATAAAAAGGAGAATAATTCTTTTCATAAGGTTCGGTTTAGTACTCCATTCCCCGGTTGTTTAAGTTCAGTTAGCGGTATTTGAAATTCATCATACAATTTCAAACCCAAATGTAACAAAAAGTGATCATATATGATAACCAGATAATTGAATTAAAATAAAATATTCGTTGACTAATCTGTCAATGAATGACATCCCTTGAATTATCAAGAATTTTGGGTAATCGCATCCGCAAACTGAGAGAGGAAAGGAGCATTTCTCAACAGAATTTAGCGGAAATGTGCAATATTGAGAAATCGAATATGGCACGAATTGAAGCGGGTCGGACCAATCCGACTTTGTTCAGTTTGTATAAAATATGTTCTGCGTTAAAGATTACGCTGGCAGAACTTGTGGATTTTGATACTAAACTAATCGAGGGTCTTTAAATCTTTAGTTTCTTTATCAATCTTGAAAGAGTTTACGACGTGTTGAACCCATGATTCACAAAAAACACAAAACCAAGGACAATCAACAATGATCATATATGACAACTTTTCCCAAATGTATTCTGGGAAGAGTGTTGTGGCAGAAACTACCTCAATAATTTACATTCGTTTAAATTTAAACAAACTTCTGACTTGATTTTAAATTGAACTTCCGCAATTAATGGCAATCGTGTTTGATATCTTTCCCGGAAAATACTAACATGAATTCTGGTGAGGGACTGTGGCAATTTTTAACTTACCAGAATACATTCTAAAGGGACATTAAGACAATCATTCCATCTCCAAATTCATTGATTATGCCGGATTGGTATTGTTGGAAATACATTTTTGGCACCAACTTTGTTTAAAAATAAACTCCAAACGAATCCTCTGGCATTGGCCTCATCCTGGAACCAAGATTCGGGGCTCACTAGATCGTGTGGGTCAATATCTCTGAGTTCATCAATGATCGGGAGAAATTCCAGTTTAATAACTGAACGAATTTCTTCAAGGTATTGATCGTATTTTTGCGTGAATCTGATTGCTTCCATATGTTTGAGTTTTGAAGTAAAGTTAAAGATTTTGTTGGTACTTGATATTCTTCAACCACATGTTGGCGAACCGAGTATGTTCCTTTTGCAGGGTAAGATTAACTCCATTGATTTCACCGTTCTCCATCTCAACCGACTCCTCTTCAACACCCATACTGTCCTGTTTGTAGTAAAATGGGAAGTAAATCCCTTGTGCCTTTTCATGGAGGAAACACATTTCGGGGTCTGCCATGAGATCCCCTTCCTGTAAAAAATAGTGTGCGAGGGAGATTATTTTGAATTTTGAGTCTTCAAAGATGACTTCCACGCTGACGGACATAAACGCACCATCGGTATTATCCACCTTAACATACCCTTCTTCCAACATTCCGACCATCTTATTTAAGATCCTGGTCGATTCAATATTTAACTGCTTCACTATTTATCTTTAATATTTAGGCTAAGGTAATAATAATCAGCCTATTTGCCAAATATATGGAAGGTAAAATGAGGATTTAAGAGGGATTTATCTTATTTGGGGATTTGTGTTCCAACATAATTATTAATGATTAACCCAACATAGTTCAAGGAAGGATCGGAGATACTCATCCAGCTCTACCTATGATAAATGTTTGTCACAAAAGTTGCCAAATCAGAACTTTAAAGCTACTTTTAGTAACTAATCTGATACCAAGTACAAAGAGACGAATAAACCAAATTTACTATTTTCATGCTCATACAACCCGGTCAAATTGTAAAAAATTTAGTTTCGTCTGAACCTGTTACTATCAATCAAGTACAGTCTCTTGGTCCCATGGTATCAATTAAATACACCGGTGTTAATACAAACAAAACAAATACTAAAGTATTATCAGCTAAAGAGTTTGAACAATTAGAAATACTTACCAACGAAGGATCATTCAATTTCACGGGTGATCCTACTCGTTTTGCATTATTTGCAGAAGCCGAACGGATCAATTCTGCATATCAGTTTGACCCCCTTTTTGCTGTAAATTGTAGTATCGTCGATCCACTTCCCCATCAAGTTGAAGCGGTTTATAAATTCCTTCTGCCACAACCAAAAATCAGATTTTTATTGGCCGACGATACCGGTGCCGGAAAAACCATTATGGCGGGATTGCTAATTAAAGAGTTAATGATGCGAGGTCTTGCAGAACGAATTCTAATCGTTACTCCCGGCGGACTAACCAAACAATGGCAGGAGGATGAGCTTGGAATAAAATTCAATATTCCGTTTACCTTGGTCAATAGAGGTTTGTTTTCATCAGATCCCAATGTATTTCATACTTCGCCACGAATTGTAACTTCTATTGATTTTATCTCAAGGGAAGATGTTTTGAACGTTGCCAGCAATTCACATTGGGATTTGATTGTTTTTGATGAGTGCCATAAACTCTCTGCATACGATTATGGTATAAAACAATACATTTCACAACGATACAAAGCAGCTCAAGTTTTATCACAGCAATGCGAACATATCCTTCTGTTAACTGCAACTCCGCACCGAGGCAGGTCTGACACATTCAAAAAACTGCTTCAAATTCTTGATGAAGACATATTTTCAACCAATGAGATTGCTTCTACTCGGGTGAAAGAGCTGGGTCACAATGGTATCAACAAATTTTTCATCCGCAGGTTGAAAGAGGACATGAAGGATTGGAAAGGACAACCTCTATTTAAGGAACGTTTCACTAAAACCGTCGCTTACGAATTAACGCCCGAGGAAAAAGATTTGTACGATGCCGTAACTCTCTACCTCACAAAGAAAAAAGAAGAAGCCTCTGAATCAAAGAATATTCATGTTTCTTTGGCCTTAACGGTTATGCAACGAAGATTGGTTAGTTCCATTTTTGCCATTAAAAACACTTTAGGTCGTCGTTGGCAATCTTTACAGGGAATTGTTGATGAACTACGTCAAAATCCAAATCTTTGGAGCCAACGTCATAAGATAGAAGCAGCATTCAATCAGATACAAGACATTGATGACTTCGATGAATTGGAAGATTCGGAAAGGGATGCCTTAGAGAATATCATGTCAGATCCAAAGAAATTCAGGCTTTTTACAACTGCCAATAGCCTTCAGGAACTGCAACAGGAAGCCACAGAGGTCAAACGACTTTTCGAAATGGCTCAATCTCTATATAACCGGAATCAGGCTGAAAAGAAATTCTTGCAATTACAAGACTTATTGACTTCACAAAAAGTCATAGACGGACAGAAACTGGTCATTTTTACTGAACACAAAGATACCCTATTGTATCTTGAAGAGCGGTTAAGCAATGACGGTTATACTGTGGTAACAATTCATGGAGGAAAATTAGTTGATGATCGCAGAGAGGCTCAGTGGGCTTTTGCTAAACCCGAAACTCAAATTCTGATTGCTACTGATGCTGCCGGTGAGGGAATAAACCTTCAGTTCTGCCGTCTGTTAATAAATTGGGATATTCCATGGAACCCAAACCGGTTGGAACAGCGAATGGGTCGTATACACCGTTACGGACAGAAGCAAGATGTTCTTGTATTTAATATGGTGGCAAGTAATACCAAGGAAGGAAAGGTTTTGGAACGGCTACTTACCAAATTGGATATCATTCGGGAAGGGATTGGAGACGATCGTGTATATGATGTAATCCAGGATGTTTTGGAGAATATCTCTCTTGAAGCGATAATCAATTCAGTGTTTAATGGTAAAGAAACATCTTTGAACGAATTCCTGGCTCAGGACAATGAAACATTAAAATTACGGTTTACACAAAAAATTAAAGAGCAAAAAGAAAATCTGGCTCACAGTAGAGTTGATTACAAGGATGCCCGAATACTCAAGGAAAATTCCGATGAAAAACGATTACAGCCCATTTATATCCGCTTGTTCTTTGAAAAGGCATTTAAACAATTGGGTGGTGAATATACCGAACTCAGAGAATCCATTTATCGCATTGACAAGTTGCCGGATCTGATGATCCAGACTCTACGTAACGACCATAATATATTTGCTGATGCGATTCGTCTGATTCAATTTTGCTTCGACAAGCAAATATTTCTGGATTATCAAAGTGTTGGCGATTTAGGGAAAGTGCATTATATCAATCCTGGCAATCCGGTATTCGACAGTTTGGTTAAAGTAGTACGGAATCAATTCCGTGAAGATATGTTGAAAGGAACTGTTCTTATCTCGCCGGATGATAAAGAAGATTTCTTCGCTTTTTTTGTGAAATCTCAAATCGTTGATAACCGATTAAGCAAAAAGGATGACAATATTGCCGACGAACGTCTTTTAATGGTTTGTCAGAATAAAGATGGGAACTTTAGTCTTACTTCCCCCGCAAAATTTATTGATCTTCATGCTCCTGCCATGTTTACCAAACCAATTGTGCCTCCTTCAATTGTTAGTCAGGATGAAGTGGTTCAGTGGAGTTTTGAAAATATAACGATGCAACAATTTGAAGACACTAAAATTCATGTAAAGAATGATACTGATGCCAGAGTAAACTATTTGGAATCGGCATTTACCCAAGTAATTTTGGATTTACAGGTTTCGATACAGGAGTTACAAACGAAGGTTTTGTTGGGAGACTTACGTGTTCAGGAAAAAATCATCAAAAAACAGGATCGCATTTCCGAACTTATCCTAAAAAAGCAATCACGTCTTCAAAATATGGAATTGATGTCCCAATTAAATCCAAAGGCTCCGGAGGTACTGGGTTGTGCTTATGTGATACCCCTGACTCAAGTTGAATACCATGGGCACTATGGTATGAGCCGGGACGATGAAGCTGAAGCAATTGCCATGGCAAATGCAATGAATTTTGAAAAATCAGTTGGATGGTCTCCGGTTGATGTTTCTTCCAATAACGAAGGGTACGATATCCGAAGCATCAGCCGGGAAGAGTTAAAAAGATATATTGAAGTAAAAGGCAGAAGTGGGGATGATGGCAGCGTGATGCTGAGTGAAAATGAAATGAACCGATTGTCACAATTGGGTGATGCCGCCTGGTTATACATTGTGATAAACTGTAAAAGCAAACCTGAACTTCATCGTATTCAGAATCCGGCCAAGGCTTTACAGTTTGAATTGAAAACTAAAGGAATTCAGTACTTCTTGCCAATGAACGAGTGGAAATTAAAAACATCTTATTAATGGTGATGTTGTAAGTATTAATTTAAATGGTGATGCTCCATATGTTTTTACTTATGCATGCAATATACCCCGAAAAAAAGGGTATATTGCATGTGATAATTTAGCTGATACAAATATGGATAATTCGATTAAACATACTAGTGATTTTCTTCGGTCTGTTAGGGGTAATGGTAGATATGCTTTTACAATGGAGGAATTAATCAATGGTGTTCCGAAATCAATCAAAAATATCAGAAAGGATCTCGACAGGCTTAAAGAAAAAGGTGAAATCGTGAACATTAGAAGAGGGTTTTATACTATTCTACCTCCTGAATACCTTAGCATGGGGGTAATCCCGGTTGACTTTTACATAGACGAACTAATGGCCTATATTTCAAAAACATACTATGTTAGTCTATTTAGTGCAGCAATGTACCATGGTGCCGCTCATCAACAACCTCAGGAGTTTTATGTGATTTCACAATCACCAAAACCAAGAAAGATTAAAAACGACAATTTTCTGATCAACTTCTCGGAAAAGAAAAACTTTCCAGTGTATGGTATTGAGGATAAGAAAACGGAAACGGGTTACTTTAAGATTTCGAACAAAGAATTAACTTTTCTGGATCTAATCTATTTCGAACAATCTATTGGTGGATACAGCCGTATTATTACAATTCTTGAAGAGTTGATGGAATCATTGAATCTCAATAGAATGAGGGATGCTGTTAAAAACGATTTCCCAATAAGTACTTTTCAGCGAGCTGGATTCATTGCTGAAAATATTTTAGACAACAATAAGTTGGCTGGTATCTTTGAAACCAAGATAGCGAAGGCCAAACCAAAAACAGTGTTATTAAAATCTTCAGGCCAACAAATCGGAGACAGGGATGACAAATGGAAAGTTTTAATTAATACTCAAATCGATAGCGACATATGATTCCAAGAGCACATATCATTGAATGGCAGAAAAATGCTCCCTGGAAAACCAATGCACAAATAGAACAGGATTTGGTTATTGCCAGAGCTTTGATTGAACTTTTCTCTGATGAGTTCCTTATTAAAAATCTGGCTTTTAGAGGTGGAACGGCTTTGCATAAATTGTATTTGCATCCACAACCCAGATTCTCAGAAGATATTGATCTTGTTCAAATAACAGCTGTGCCTTTCGGTCCAATTATTGATAAAATACGGGAGCGACTAAAATTTTTGGGGAAACCCAAATTAAAACAAAAAGAAAACAACAATACCTTAGTTTACCAATTTGAATCAGAGTTTCCACCAGTTCAAGTCCTAAAACTGAAGGTAGAAACGAATTGCAGAGAACACTTCTCAGTGCTGGATTACCAAAGATTCCCGTTTGAAGTAAAATCTTCATGGTTTACCGGTTCATGTAATATTACAACTTACAGATTGGAAGAATTGCTGGGAACAAAGTTTAGGGCATTATACCAACGCAAAAAGGGTCGTGACCTTTACGATATTTACAAAGCGTTAACACAAGTTCCCGGCCTCGATAAGCAAGCCATTCTTCAATGCTATCATAAGTACATGAAGTTTGTGGTTGATCAACCTCCCACTCTAAAACTTTACTTGCAAAACATGGAAGAAAAAATGAAAGATGCTGAATTTCTAGGCGATACGGCAGGTCTAATACGGCTTGATGAAGAATACAATCAGGAAGAAGCTTATGAATTGGTAAGAACCGAATTAATTGAGAAAATTTAAGATGACAGCAACCTGTAAAAAACTCATCGAAGTGGCAATGCCGATAAAAGAGATTTCGGCAGAAAGCGTAAGAGATAAATCCATCCGCCATGGACACATTTCAACGCTCCATCTGTGGTGGGCAAGGCGTCCGTTACCGGTTTGTCGTGCGGTAGTCTTTGCCAGTCTCGTCCCGGATCCTCTTGACGAGAACTGTCCTCCTCAATTTCGAGATGCAGTCGAAACTCTATTGGGCAAAGAAAATAACCCCGGAGATCCTTATCGTCCCTATGATGATATCCCATATACAGCAGCCATTGACAAAATGGAAGACAATCCACGTAATAGGTTGCTGATGTTCATCGGCAAATTTTCTCCTGTGTATTCAAAAATTGGAGAGAAAACCCCAGCCAAAGAGATGTTAACCGATTCCAGTCTAATCAAATGGGACAACAAAAACGATGAAACAATCATCAACAAAGCCCGAAAACTCATTTGGGTAGCTCATAACCATAATGATAACGGAGGGAAACAATCCGCTCAACAACTATTAGATGATTTCGAAACCAATTATTCCTCCATAAAATCTTCGGAACTAGCACTTTTCAGCCTGCCAGACCGCCATATCAATACCCCCAAAAGTCAGGCATTAGAAGCCGAACTTCATCAAGCTATCGAAGTATTTTTGAATAAAATGCCTAAGGTGTTCGATCCTTTTGCAGGTGGTGGAGCTATACCATTAGAAGCTGCCCGCTTGGGATGCCGAAGCTTTGGTAATGACATTAACCCTGTAGCCCATATAATCCAAAAAGGGAGTCTGGAGTTTCCTCAGAAATACGGAAAGCCCATTACATTCAGTAAAGAGGCATTTCTAAAACTCTATGGCGAAAATGAATTGAAAAAGGTACCGTCTGAATGTAAAATTTACTCAGGTAATAGTGATTGGTCATCCATAAGAATTCCGAATCGTTTATCGTTTGATGTTGATTATTATGCAAAAAGGCTCCTTGCAGTAGCTGAAAAAGAAATTGACTTCTTATACCCACCTGATGATAAAGGGAACAAACCCATAGCCTATTATTGGGCAAGAGTAGCAACATGTGTCAACCCATCATGCAAAGCTGAAGTTCCACTTCTGAAGCAATTTTATTTGTCAAAAAGAAGAGGTACATCAAGTCGTGAATGGATTTATTTAAGTCCAATCATAGATGGCACTAAAATTTCATTTACGATAGCAAATGGTAGTACTGAATTGGAAGGTTGGAATAACCGAGGCAATTTGGTTTGTCCATGTTGCGGAAATACAACTGATATTAAGAGTATTAAATCTCAATGTAGGGAAAATAACTTAAATCCAAAATTGTTAGCCCTTATTTATGATACTCCAAAAGGCAAGAAATTTTCATTGCCTTCTTCAAATGACTCAGAGTTAATTCAAAAATTGACTATTCCATTTCGCCCAAAGGAAAATATGCAACGTAATTCAGCTGGCGGTGATACATTTTCTTGGAATATTACGGAATGGGGTCAATTATTTTCGGATAGGCAAATCCATTGTATCAATAGCTTAATAGCGTCTTTGCATAATATTAAGATTGAACTGTCACATTTAGATGACGATTATTCAAAAGCAGTAATAACCTATTTAGCAATTTTAATAGATCGAATTTGCTCTAGAAATTCAATGTTTGGCAGATGGCATATTCATCAGGATACTATTGAGCATCCATTTGCAAGACAAGCAATACAAATGATATTTGATTATCCAGAAATGAATCCATTTACGAATTTTTCAGGTTCGGCTAATGGTCAACTAAATTTTATTATTGGAGTAATTAATGAGCAAGGTAAAGATAAATTCTCGTCAGTATTGAATAACTCTTCAAGTGGAGAGAAGACTCAGTTCTCAGAAAAATATCTTACATCGGTAGTAACAGATCCGCCGTATTATGACTCAATTGCATATGCTGATATATCTGATTTTTTCTATGTTTGGTTAAAGAGAATGTTAGCCGACGTTTATCCTCTTATATTTTCTACTCCTCAAACCCCTAAAGCTGCCGAATGTACAGCTCTAAAACATCATCACGATGATGATTATGAAAAGGCAAAAAGTCATTTTGAAAATAAATTGCTTGAAATTCTCGATGCAATTGAACACCAGACTTCTGATTTAGTAAGTATTATGTTCGCTCACCAAAGCACAGAGGCTTGGACCACACTTTGTAATTCAATTCTTGGTGCACGAATGAACATAACAGGTAGTTGGGCAATTGATACTGAGATGACTGGGCGAATGGTGGCAATTGGCAATTCGGCATTATCGTCTTCTGTTACAGTTTCTTGTCGTCCAACTCAACGTCATGGCTATGGTGTTTTTAAATTAGTAAAAAAAGCAATTGAAACAACTGTTGAGAAGGAAGTTAAAGAACTTTACGCACTTGGCTTCCGTGGGGCAGATTTGCTAACCGCATGTTTTGGCCAGGCAGTAAGTGAATTTGGCAATTACGAGAAAGTGGAGAAGGCCGATGGAAGCGAAGTTACTGTCGCAGAATTGTTGGAAATGGCTCGTGAAAGTGCTTTCAATGCACTTCTAAAAGGATTTGATGGTGATGACTTTACTAAATTTTATATTGGTTGGCTTCAACTTTATAGTTTTATTGAAAGCGACTTCGACGATGCCGCCAAGTTTAGTCGTGTAGGATTAAGTATCAATGTTTCTGAATTGTTTACCGAAAATATACTAATCAAAAACGGAAATAAGCAAACATTAGGCACCTTCGAACAACGCAATGATGCTAGACCACACTTAGGAGAAAAGACTGATAGTTTCTTAATCGATCAGGTTCACCGGGCGATGGCCTTGTACAAAGGAACCAACAGAAGTCAACTACTGCAATTTATTGGTCAAAAGGCATCCAATTCAGATAGCAGTTTTTGGCGGGTTATCACTTCTCTTTGTGAGATACTACCTTCTGGATGTGACGATCATAAGCAAGCCACAGGATTGCTAACAAACAAAGACAGTTTAATACGAGAAAGCAACACAATTCAAAAACCTGAATCAATACAAACCAAACTTTTTGAATAATACCTAAACAATATGTTAACCAATAAAATCCAACAAGATAACCTTTTTAAAGCGTATGGTCTCTTTATTGAGGGTTTTCGTCCTTACGTCGTGTCTGTATTAATGAAAGAAGCAGGCGACCAATGGCCTGTTTGGTTTGTTGAAGCTTTGTATCCTTCTCAAAAAGAGACCTGGAATATGGGGTTAAACACAGGAACATCACCGGAAGCATTGATTGATTATCCTTATCTAAAATCATTTGCTTTGAAATACAAAGATTTGCTTAAACCAGATTTTGGTAAGGATGTCAATAAGTTAGCGACCCGACTGGAAACAATATACGACGTTCGGAATAAATTGGCTCACTTTAAGAAAATTTCAAAAGATGAATTTGGTGAAGCTTTACTAAATATGAAGAGCATCGCCAGGTCATTAATGATGGATGATTTAGAAGAAGAACTGAATCAACTTCAAGAATCAGAACGACCAGCTTCTGTTCCAATTTTAGCTCCTCAATCCGGAGAACTTCTTCCTTGGTATCGGGTTGTCACGCCTCACATGGATATTAAACAAGGACGACTAGATGAGTCAATTTTTGCGGCAAATCTTGCCGAGGTAGCCATGGGCAATGGTCGTGAAATATATAGTAATCCTGTTGTATTTTTCTCAAAAACCTTTTATACGGCTGGATTAAAAAATGTTGCTAAAACTGTAATTAAAGGATTAAATGGGAAAGAGGATGCTGAAAATAGGGTCATCTCTTTGCAGACCGGTTTCGGAGGTGGTAAAACCCATACCTTGATTTCACTTTATCATTTATGTAAATGGGGAAACCGAGCGTCTCAATCAGAATCTGCACGCGAGTTATTGGAATATACTGGAATGCCCGAGTTCAGTTCAGCCAATATCGCCGTATTTACCAACACAACAAATGATGCAGCAAATGGACGAATGACTGCTGATGGAATACACATTCAAACAATTTGGGGAGAATTGGCCTATCAATTAGGTGGCAAAGATGCCTATGAGATCGTTCGTAAAAACGATGAGCAGCTGATTGCACCTGCCGGATTATTTAAAAAGGTATTGGAATCGTGTAAACCAGCTCTTATTTTGATTGATGAATTAGCGGACTATTGTGTGAAAGCTTCTGCACGTAAGGCTGTAAACAGTAGTCTTACAGATCAGACCATAAGTTTTATGCAGGAATTGACTGAAGCAGTTGCATCAACCAATCATTGTGTTGCCGTCATTACATTACCTGCAAGCCCCCAAGAAGTAGGCAATACCGCCGAAGCACAATCCATACTCAATAGTTTACAAAAACGGGTCAGTAGGGTTGGAGCGGATACACAACCTGTGGCAGAAGATGAAATATACGAAGTAATACGTCGTCGTTTGTTCGAAAATATGGGTGATGAATTTCAGATTGAGGCATGTGCAACCAAATACTTGGAACTTTACAATCAGCACAAGGGAGAACTGCCTTCTAATGTCACCAAATTAGAATACAAACAAAAAATACTTAAATCGTACCCATTTCATCCCGAGTTAATTGATGTATTCCGTATCCGTTGGGCGAGTCATCATGATTTTCAGCGAACCAGAGGAGTATTAAGATTACTCGCCTCTTTGGTAAGTGACCTGTGGCGAAGACAATTGTCGTTACCTGGGAATAATTTATTAATCCACCCCGGTCTCATAAATTTTGCCCACCTGGATGCAATGTCAGGACAATTAAAGAAGCTTTATGGAAATGGTTATGATGCTGTAATTACAGCGGATGTTGCAGGGTCATCCTCTAATGCAGCCAAGATTGACAGAAACAAACCGGAATATGGACAATGGAATCTTACTCAATCCATCGCTTCAATTATTCTTCTGAATTCTTTTGGAAGTGATGGAGCCAACAGAGGGGTAGGTGTCCCCGAAATAAAATTACAAATGCTGGAACCTAATGCATTTAACCACAACAATATCAACGGTGCATTAGATGAAATGGAAGGTTCGGCTTATTATCTTTATTATTCCCAAATTGGAGGAGTCGGAAAACGGTATTGGTTTCACACCAAACCCAACATCAACATATTGATCAATCAGGCAAAAAGTGAAATTAAAGATCCGGACATTGAAGCCGAAATCCTTAAGCGATTGACGGATCGCACTCGTAACACCCAATTATTTAATACTCTTGTTGCTCCAACTACCGATATCCCAGAACAGTTAAGACCAACAATGATTATTTTAAGTCCAAAATATCTGGCTAACCCAAATCAGGTGAATGGGAATACTAAACCGATTATAGAAAAATTGGCCACAAAAAAAGGAAACAGCGAAAGAATCTATCGTAACACAATACTTTTTCTGCTCTGTTCAGAGATTGGTATTGGTAGACTTAATTCAGACATTAGTGAATATCTTTCCTGCCAGAAAATTAGTCTGGAATACTATTCACAACTAGAAAAAGACCAGAGAGATGAAATAAGAAAGCGATTGGATGATGCCTCAAAACAGAGTGAAATATCAATTGTAAATGCTTATTCCATTATCATTAAATATTCTGTTAGAAAAGGAATTGACAAACTTCTTATTAAACAATTCAAGGAATCAATCGACAGCCAAATAAACAATACAATAATTCCTTTACTCAAACAAGAAGAATGGTTATTGGATTCAGTTGGGTTTAATACATTAGTTATCAATGATCTACTACCTACTGTCGATCAGGCAGTAAAGGTGAAGGATGTATACGAAGCCTTTCTTCGTTTTGATGACAAACCTATGATTTCCGGGGTAGAGGCAGTTTCCAAAAGCTTATTAAAATATTGTTACAATGGTGAATTCTGCATTGCTGCCGGGGATGGCACAACTTTTTCGCGATACTATTTAGAAGTGTCTGTTAACCATTTCGATGTAACAGATTCTACCTATTGGTTGGTAGATAGAAGTTTGTATCCTGCTCCTGTACCAGTGCCTACTCCTAATTTTCCAGGTCAACCTGAAGATAATCCAGGTCAGGTTGGGGAACCGGGTCAGGCTCCTAATCCAGAAACAGAGCCAGAGCCAAATGCAGTGAAGAAATTTAAATCTGTTACCATATCCGGCAAAGTACCTTTGGAACGTTACACAGAATTATTCAATTATTTCATCACTCCATTCGCAATGAACGGAAATAAAATTGACATTGAAGTTAGTTTCAAAATCAATTCCAATGCGGCAAGTCAACTCGATGAATCAAAACAACACTACAAAAATGCCAAAGAGGCTGCAAGACAGTTAGGATTGGGGTTTGAGGAGGAGGTATAATTCGATCTTTACCAATTATGCGAATCAAAATGTAAGACAAATTATCATTCACTAAATATTAGCTTTAACTATCGATTAATTCTAGGTCAACCCTATGCTCTGAAATAAAGTTAAATTTGTAATTTGCAATTAATTTAGTCATGCTACTAAAAACATCCTATAGTCAAAATCAGTTACGCGATTACTCTTCCTTATTTTCAAGAAGCGAGGTGCAATTGTGGATGAAAAATGACTTTACTTCCATAGATTACAAAATTGAACGATATGATGCACAATGGCTAAATTATAACAACGTTTCTTATATTGATTATTTGAAACACATTTATAATGTTTTGGAAGCTCACTATCAGACCGAGTATATTTTAAAGAATTCTTTTTTGAACGAATGGCTGATAAAAGAAATTGGTGAGAGCGATTCAAGAGTCTTTAATGAGTATCGAGTTGGAAATGCTGTAGCTGACTTAGTTATGTTCAACGGTATTTCAAAAGTATTTGAAATAAAGACAGAATACGATTCGGATAAACGATTGGCTTTACAATTGGAGAACTACAGAAAAGCTTTTAATCATATTTTTCTAATAATTCCGGAGTCAAAATTTACTGCATATAAAATTACTGATGAAAGAGTTGGTTTAATTACCTTCAATGGGAATAAGGAGCAAAAATTTACTCTTCAGCGTGATGCAGTAGTTAACCAGGAGGTTGATGCGGAAACAATTATGCATATACTTCACACACATGAATACAAGACGATTGTCAAGTCTTATTTTGGACAGTTACCTGAAATGACGAGTTTTAATCAGTTCCAAAAATGTAGAGAACTGATCAAGACAATCCCTAATCATCTTTTAAACAAATATTTCATCGAGCAAATGAAGAGTAGAAATTTGGAAAATGTGCTTTCTAGTCGTTATTATAAAGAGTTTAACCAGTTGATTTTAGCTCATAAATTGAATAAAGATGAAAAGAATAATATGATAAAGAAACTCAAATCACCATTAAAAGCTTAAAACTATGTATTACCCATTTTTTAGAGCGAGGCAATTTGAATTAATCGCATTGCGTGAGTTAGCTATTGAGAAAATAACACAGGGTTATATTGTACCGATTTTGGAGCCAGTAAAAGAATCCTTCAGTAGCATTAATATTGCTTACAAAGTCTTCCAAGAACAAAATCAACATGCTTATTTAATAGTAAATCCAACTGTTGGTGATCTGCCAGGAGATAATAATGATTTTCTTAATTACATAGAAGGCTTAGACGAAACAACCATTAGACCTGCTTTTCACTATAGTAATAATGCAAATTACATCCGCCAATCTATTTTAGATTACACATTGAATAATTGCATGATAATCTGTCAAAATGATGTGAATTCAGAAGATACTGAATTTAAAAACTTGGTTCAGTCATCACAAGTAAGCGCAATAAATTTTGAAGACCCAGGAAGAAATAGAACTTTGCACAGATTTCTAAAAGGGCTTAATAAAACATACATTAGGCTAGATGATCTTTTCGAAAAGCAAGATCGGAATAGTGACTTTTTAAATATATCAGAACATAGATTTTCTGAGGAGCACCTTTATTATTCGGAAGATGGATTTAATGGTTTTTCTGATTACACTGTACTTCCAAGCGAATACAGCGATAGTGGAAGCACACCGAGAGCAGTAGTTATTCATTTAACATATCTAAACATACTAAATCAGATTCTGATTAGACACTTTACTTCTGAAACTAATGATTCTATTGCCAACGTTCAAGGTAAGTTTGCCGAAGCTGCTGAAAAAGCCGTTCAATATTGCAGATCAAATAATTTATCTAACTCAGCAATACAGGAATTAGAATCCTATTTTGATGAAGCTCATTATCCAGGCTTGGGATTGGTAAAAAAGATATCTATTAAAAATCACCTGCTAATTGTTGGGCAATATTTAAGGACTCAATAAATAAAATGAAAGTTTGCTGTAATTGTTTTGCCGATCAGGAGTTAAAGGGATTCATTCAATCATCTACAGATATTGGTGACTGTAAAATTTGTGATTCAAGAGATGTCCCTCTTTTGGAGATAACAGAATTATTGGATTTTTTTCAAGAGCTATTTGACAATTTCCAAGTCTCAGATCAAGGCAAACCTATTAAAAACATAATTCATGAGAATTGGAATTTCTTTTCTTCAATAAATGTAGCTGTATTAATCATTGATAACATATTACCATTACTTTCTACAGATATTTCAAATTCAGAAGTCAATGTAGATTATTCTGACGATATTATAGAAAATTATTCATACTGGGAATTTTTAAAAGAAGAACTAAAATGGTCAAAGCGCTTTCTGCACGACATTGAGTATTTAGAAGAATTAGGTTGGGATGGTTATTTTAACACTCAGTATGAATTAAAACACAGCGATGTTTTATTTCGAGCCAGAGTGCATCATCAGAGTGGTCTTCCCGTTTACTTGTCAGATGAAATGATGTGTCCTTCTCCTTCTTTGGCTGGGGGAGGAAGAGCAAATCCCTTAGGAATCCCTTACTTATACCTCAGTGATAATGCTGAAACAATACTTTACGAAGTGAGAGCAGCTTACTTGGATGAACTGAGTATTGGGACTTTTTATTTGAAAGAAGAATACTCTTCTGTGAAAATTGTGGATTTTACTGAAGAGACATCATTATTTCAACCTTCAAAGATTAATGAAACTATAAAGGCTCGTTTGCTAAGAGAAAGAATTAGCATTGATTTATCAAAACCCATGAGAAGATATGACAGTGAAATTGAGTATATACCTACTCAATTCATTTGTGAATTTATTAAAGTCTTTACGGGGGCAAGTGGTATTCGATTCAGCAGTTCCTTACATCCAAACGGCAAAAACATCGTCATATTTGACCAAAATCTTATGATTTGTAAAGAAGTGATTCTAAAGAGAGTAAATAGTTTAAATTTAGAAGCAATAGAGCTGACAGGATAGACATATCCCAAAAATATTTACTACGACTTCCTCTGACTGTCAGGGATTACTAATTCGTTTAAAAATAAACGAACTCCCCCGCAGAAATTTTCAGCACTAAACCTCAAAACTCCCCCAAATCCTGGCGTCTTCCTGGCGTGAAAAGAAAACACCTACAAGTCGACCTAGTAGGTGTTTGATATTGAAATTTTCCCTTGGATCTTAATATCATGAATTGGCGTCATCAATTGGCGTTTAATTGGTTAATTTTGAATTATCAGTCTGATTAAAACGCCCCATAACATGTCAAAAAAAGGTTACATTTCTCGGTATTTGTTGATTATTAAGAAACTAAAAGCAAGGCCATTCACATCCTATGAAGAATTAAAGGGGTATATTGAAAATCAGATTGAGTTCCTCCAGATGATGGATGATCAGTTAAGTGTCGGATTTTCGATAAGAACCTTGCAGCGGGATATCAAGGAGATCAGCAACAATTTTGGCATCGATATTGAATATTCCCGGTCAGGAAAGGGATACCATATCGTTCAAAGTGAATCTGAGAATATGAATTTTCAACGCATGATGGAAGCTTTTGATATGTTCAATTCTTTAAACCTTTCGCAAGATCTGGCTCCGTTCATCGATCTTGAAAAACGAAAACCATTGGGGACAGAAAATCTGTATGGACTGCTTCATGCAATCAAAAACAGGTTTCAAATAAAATTCTCTTACCAAAAGTATTTTGATTCTGAAATCAGCAATCGGATTGCTGAACCTTATGCCATGAAAGAGTTTAAAAACAGATGGTATGTGATTGCAAAGGACAGAAAGGACGGTAACGTTAAGAGTTTTTCTCTTGACCGTTTATCTGGTCTTGAAATTACCAACACAACATTTATTTATCCTGAAAATTTCAATATCGAAGATCGGTATCGCTACTGCTTTGGAATAATCGATCCGAATAAAGATGAGCCAGAAGAGATTATCTTATCGTTTGATCCTATTGAAGGGAAATATATTAAATCACTACCATTACACAGTTCTCAGCAGATTCTGATCGATAACGAACAGGAATTAAGAATAAAACTGAAATTGTTCGTTACCTATGACCTAATCATGGAATTGCTTTCACATGGTTATAATTTAAAGGTCTTGCAACCGGAATCACTGACCAATGAAATCAGGTCAGTACATGAAAGAGCATTCAAACAGTATTCTTAGAGCCAATTAATTCTTGCGCTTTTGGGCAATAACAGAAATGAATTTTGAAATAAACCCCAAAAGAGATCACTTAGCAATTCTTTATTTTTTCAGCGTCACCTCTTGGCGTTATGGCATGATATCTTTGATCCGTAACTTATAAAAAGTAATATGGAGTCAAAAGCAACCGTCCTCAGGAATATCGGTGAATTTCAAAGGCCAGATGAATTTTCCTTACCCTCTTTTAATACTGATCCATCAAAAATCTTTTCCGACAGATCGGATTACTACCTCAATGAAAAATACCTATTCTTTGCAAAGTTCAATACAATTCCAAATATCATCAATGAAGTAAGGATCAACTGTAAGAAGGCACATCAGTGGTTTGAAATCCAATATAAAAGTGAAATAAGAAACTCCCATTATACCAAGATTTATTTCGGAGATTACAAAAAGGCGGAAATTGACGATATCTTTTACTTTCTATTTGAGGATTTGCTTGTTTTTTTCGATACTCAAAATTCAATTGTCAGATTCCTTTTTTGTAAAACAGATATTCGAAGAGTGGAAACGGTCATTGCTCAAATCAAACGATTTAAAGGAAAACGTAGCAGCAAAAAAGACTCAAGCATTAGCCTCTTGATAAATACCCCCATGGGAATTGATACCAAGAAAATGAAAATCAACAAACCAAAACTTAGTATCAGTGATAATTACAATGATGACCTCAAAGAAATCTACCAGATAATTTTAAAACGAATTTCAAAGAAGAATGATAAAGGCATCATTTTATTACATGGTAAGCCAGGGACAGGAAAAACTTCATTTATCCGCTACCTGATTTCATCCGTCAAGAAAAATGTCATATTCCTACCACCCAATATGGCATCTGCCATGACAAATCCGGATTTTATCCCAATACTCATAGAGAATCCAAACTCTATATTTGTGATTGAGGATGCTGAAAATATCGTTGTTGACCGGGAGAAAAACGGAAGTTCACCGGTTTCAGCCATACTCAATATTTCAGATGGACTACTCTCTGACTGCTTAAACGTTCAAATAATCTGTTCATTCAACACTGACCTTTCCAAAATCGATAATGCCTTACTTAGAAAAGGAAGGCTGATTGCCAAATATGAGTTTAAGGAACTTGAGGCGCCAAAAGCTCAGGTGTTGTCACAGAAGTTGGGATATAGTTCCATTATCGATACACCTTTGTCTTTGTCTGCCATCTATAACCAAGAGGAAAAAGATTTTCAGCAGGTTAGAAGGAGCAATTCTGTTGGATTTAAAATCTGAAAGAATGAAATAAAACTATTCTGATCGTACTAATCCTTTATCATCAAATTGTTGTCTCTAAGAATAATTATTCAATTTCCTGATGAAAGCTTAAATGTCTATCTTTAAGCTAAATCATGATACTAAGGCGATGAGATATCCCTAAAAACGGCCTTAGACCAAAACCTGTAAAGTTCTGACCAAGTTGTAATTATCATATAATGAAACCTTTAAAAACTCCGCCAATGACATCATTAAAAACCCACCTTTCAAAGATTTTTGGGACGACTTGTGATGATTTTGTCTTTCCCGATTTTGTAGTTAAAAAGGGAATATGGGTGCATAATAATCAACACGCTATTACAGTTATCCGTGACAATAATGAACTATTAGAACCAACATTAGAACATTTCCTATTAGGAGTATATAAGCTTGATGATGAAATTAAAGAAGGCAAATTTATACTATTCGATGATGCAATCAGAGAAGTAAGTAAACGATATGCTGATCATAAATCATTATTCATTAAAAATGGTAAAATAATTGGGGATCTCAGAAATACTCGTGGTGCTGCAATTACAGCAGAACCAACTGGATTATTTGAAACTGATGCATTTGAGTATATCAAAATCATATGTAAAATAGAATTAACTCTTTTAGATATTATCCATTGTCGGTTTGGAGAATGGCAGAGCAAATTTTATTCTGATAAAAATATTCGTTTTATCGATTTCCTAGTTATGCAACTAACGAAGATTATAATTGACGATGATAGCAAACTTGTTGATTGTTTCGAATGGTTGAATATTAATGGTGTATCTGATACAGAATTCAGCTTCAAAACTCCTGTGCCTTTTGTTGAAAAAATCAGTGGAATTACCGAACAGGAATGGTCGTTAATTAATCATTTTTATATTTATTTAATAAATGAGATCGACTCAGAAACTTGGGAAGCTTTTTTTGGTAGAATTAAAGAGATTCAACAAGACAGCCTGATTGAACTAGAAAAAAAGCATGGTGGTTGGGAAATTATAGAAAAATCTCTAACCCAAGAGTACTTATCAAAATATCGGGGAAAAAGATCTGGGAAAAAATTTGGGTTCTAGTACAACTTTCTTGCCTCAATTCAAGGACCATGTATTCAGGGTTCATTAAATGAGGGATCTAAGCGGGATATATCGTGCCAAGAGGGTACTTGCCGCTTTTTATTGTCCGATTATTGGATTTAGATCTATTAATATCCGGGATATTCTGAATCGTCAGAAAAAACTTTTGAACCGTCATTTTTGAAAATATCTTCGAAATCTATTGGAGTGAAGTCGACATTATATTCATCTATATTATTATTCCAAATAAATCGATTTTTACATACCGGTTTCTCCTTTTTGCCGAGTGTTCTCCCTTTTAATGAACATTTTGTAATTGATTCAATGTGTTCATATATGCCATTTTCAGGTGTTAAAATTTCTCCTTCAACTTTTGGAACTGCGTAACAGATTAAGAGTTTATCAATATTGTCCTTTAAAAAATCTTCTGGATGAGGATTAAGCAACGAAATTGGATAATCACGCCTGCTGATAAGATCAATATTGGTTATTGGGGATATAAACCAAAGCGTGTTAATATATTTTATCTCTTTTTCCCAATGTTTATCATACCATTTGGGAGGATTTTTGCTGCTTTTATTTGGTTTAATTAACAGCTCTAACTTAGGTTCTTTATAAAATGACTTCATTAATAAAGATGATAATCGAACATAGGTTGAGTGATCCTTAATTATATCCTTTTTGTGCAGTGCAATCCTACCAACAATATTCGTAAGTGATTTCCCAACATAATAAGGAATAAATTTGTCTGAATCAGAATCCTTGAATCCCCAAATATAAATTCCTGGATTAAATGCTTCTTTTTGATTGACTAAATCATTGAATGTAAAAGGACCATCAAAATTTAAGTTTACTTGTACCATTGCCATGATTGAATACATTTAGGTTAAGATGAATTGACTTCATGATCTCAAAAAATCATATTGAAAGTTGTGGCCATCAAATTCAACCTAAAGATAGTAATAAGTAATTTGTCCTAACCCCCGATTATTTCGACCCTTTTTTCAATTATTGAGATTATTTGTTCTACTCCAATTCGTTTAATTTTAAACGAACTTCTCCGCTGATTTTTTCAGCACAAAACCCCAAAAATCCCCCAAATCCTGGCGTCTTCCTGGCGTGAAATAAAAAACACCTACAGTGCAGGTCTGTAAGTGTTTGATTTTGAGGGTGGGCCCAGTAGGGCATGATCCTACGACCCCCTGATTATGAGTCAGATGCTCTAACCAACTGAGCTATAGGCCCTGAAAATGGTTTGAAGATTTTCGGAGTGCAATTTTACGCATTTGTTACGTATTTCGCAAACAATTGGCCCAATTTACTTTTCCCCATCCGGGAATTTTGGGCGACCAAAACTGATAATCCTATTACCGCGCCCATCAGGCGGGTTCAAAAACTGCCTTCACCTCCTTTAACAGCTCTGGAATGGGCAGGGATTGCGGGCAATGTGCTTCACAGGCGCCGCATTCGGTACAGGCCGATGCCCGCTGATCCGGCTTCAGGAAACGGTAGTTTTCTTCTTTCCCAAACATATGGTGGTTGTTGTAGTAATCGAAGCATCCCGGGATGTTGACCCCCGATGGACAGGGCATGCAATATCCGCAGGCCGTGCAATCCACCCTGATCCGCTGTCGGTAGATCGTTTTAACCTTGTCGATGACCTGATTATCTTCTGCCGTAAATGAACCTTCCGTCGCCAGACAAGCCGCCTGGATATTCTCCTTAACCTGATCCATGCTGTTCATTCCGCTGATCAGCGTGGAGACTTCCGGATGGTTCCAGATCCAGCTTAGGGCCCAGTCGGCAGGCTTTCTTTGCTTCTCCGCCTTGTTGAAGGCCGACTGAACGGATTCGGGGATATTTTGCGCGAGCTTTCCTCCCCGCAAGGGTTCCATGATGGTGATGCCCAGACCTTGTTTTGCTGCGTATTCCAGTCCATTGCGCCCTGCCTGGAACTCCTCATCCATGTAGTTGTATTGAATCTGGCCGAACGACCAGTCGAAGCCATCCACAATCGCGTTGAAATTTTCAGGTTCATCGTGGTAACTGAAACCGGCATATCTGATTCTTCCGTCCCGGATCGCCTGCTCCAGAAATCCGCCAATTCCAAGATCCCGTAAGTTTTTCCACGAAGATTTATTCAGCGCGTGAACCAGATAGAAATCAATATTGTCCGTTTCCAATCGCTTCAGTTGCTCATCCAGAAACTTGTCCATATCCTTCCGGCAATGAACCAGCCAGCTGGGAAGCTTGGTGGCCAGCTTGACCTTTTCGCGGTAGCCATCCCTCAGTATTCTGCCTACTACTGGTTCACTCTGTCCGGCAGAGCCCATCCCGGTGCCATGGTAGGGATAGGCTGTATCGATGTAGTTGACCCCCTGGTCGATGGCATAACGGATCAATCTGGACGACTCCGCAATATTGATGTTGGCGGCCACGCCACCCGACATCAGTGGAAGCCGCATGCAACCGAATCCCAGGATGGAGACCTGCTCGTTTGTTTTTCCGAATTTTCTGTAAAGCATAGCGAAAATGAAAAGTGAAAAGTGAAAAGTGAAAAGTGAAAAATTGGCATTGATGCATCTTGCAGAAGGCCAATTGATGCAATCTGGGGGATGTGATATTAAGTGATGGGTACAGTTTAAATGGTTGGAATGACTTTTAAAAGCAGATTCACCACGTTGTGGACATTCTTGCCGAAGACTTCCAGAATCTCTTCCCAGGAGACAGGCATTTCATCTTCCTTCCAGCTGTCGTAATCGGTGGCCATCGCCACGGCCGCATAGGGGATGCCCAGTTCGTTGGCCAGGATGCATTCGGGAGCGGTGCTCATGTTGATCAGGTCACCTCCCCAGTTGCGGAACATCCTGGATTCGGCCCGGGTAGAGAAACGCGGTCCCTCGATAGTGACGATGCATCCTCCATGGTGAATGTTGAGATTCAGATTCTTTCCTGATTCCAGGAGCAGATCGCCGAGCCTTTTGTCGAAAGGATCAGCCATCGGGGTGTGTTTCATCTCTCCCGGTTTGAACTCCCCGAAAAAGGTGGTGGACCTGTGTTTGGTAAAATCGATGAACTGGTCGGGGATGACCAGCTCTCCCCTGCCGATCCGCTCCTGCAGGCTACCGCAGGCGGTGGTGGCCACGATGTGGGTGCAACCCAGCTTTTGGATGGCATACAGGTTGGCCCTGTTGTTCACCTGCAATGGGGGGATGGTGTGTTCCCTTCCGTGCCTTGAAAGAAGTACGACTGCAGTGCCGGCAATGGTCCCCGTTAGGAAATCGGAGCTGGGTTCTCCGAAAGGCGTCTGGATGCGGATGGATTCCCGGCTTTGAAGCAGGTCCGGATTTTCGAGTCCGGATCCGCCGATGATGGCAATTCTCTTCATCTGGTTAATAAAAATGGGGTTCATGCTACAGAATTCACCGGGTGACTTGAGTGACCGGGTGAAGGGAAGAAAAATTTTTGTTTTTCCCAAAACTCTGGTAACTTTAACTAGGCAATTCCCGCACAATTATAACTAATTCCCAACAATAAGTTATGAAAATCCTCGCGATGATCCTTCTCCCACTCTTATTAAGTATGGGAACCTTTGCACAAAAAAACAATCTTAAAAATCCACCTTCCTACCAGATTTTCAATGAAAGTGTGGACAAGCTGCTCCCTTCCATACCAATTTCGAACAAGGCGGTAAGCGGGGAAAAAGAGGTGTCGGAAAAGCTGACGGTAGAGTCGTTTCAGAAAACCGAAGAAAAGAACGACATCAACATTGAGATAGAAATTATCAAATACATCAGTAATCCACTCAATGCCAATCCAATGGCCGGTTTTTTCAAGACGGCGCGTACCCTCGATCAGCAGTTGTCTCTCAATGCCATGGCGGTTACCATCCTGGAAGAGAATGCGAAGGATGCCATCGAGAAGAAGGAGAAGGGGCGAGTGTATGCCCAGATTAACCTTGACCCGGAAGAGGCCAGTGATTATAGGACGAAGCGGGGTGGTGAGAAGATGAAGAAAAAGGAGTTTGGGATGAATCTGGATGCGATGTTCAATTACAACAACTCGCTGGTGAAAGGCAGTTTCCACGATGCGGAAGGAAAGTGGAACCTCGGCAAGGAATACCGGCATTTCTACTATGCCGCCGCAGGAAATGTGCTGGTCAAGGTGGAGGTGTATGCCCACAAGACCCCTGCCGATAAGTCGCCGGATGCGAAGGCGATTGCCAATGGAATTCTTGCCAAACTGCCGCACGACCAGAATTTCTCCGTGGAGAGTGGGTTCGAAGTTTATCCCAGGATGAATGTTACGGTTGCAGCCAACGAAACAGGACTAATTCCGGCTTCATCGCTATTGCCTGCAAAAATCATTTTTACGGTCGGCAAACCAAACATCAACGTCAACTTTGCGTTAATGGTGAATGGTGTCGGTGAATTGAGGGCCAACAACCAGTCGGGGAAATCGCTGGATGTGACTTCGGATGGCAAGGGAGAGGCTACCGTTTGGTATTACTATACGGATACCAAAGAGGTGACGGCACCCCTGGATGTGCAGGTGGTTGCAGAGTCGGAGGGAAAAAGCAGAAAGGCACACGTCAATGTGGGCCTTGGGCTGGCCTTTGACCAGTTGACCGCCATTCCGGAGCAGGTATATGAATATGCACCTTCCAAGCCCTATGCCTTTGCATTGAGTGTGAAGAGCCGCTTCTTCCCGCAACTCGATGTTGCCATGTACCTGAAGATGGCACACGACAGCAAGATCTGGGGAGATTACCAGGTAGGGATTGAACTGGTATCAACCTGGGTCAATGAACCCAAAGGTGGACCCAAAGACGACCTGTATGTGGGTACAACCTCGATTATACCGATAAAATTCAATTCCTCCCACAACATACTGTCTGCCAATACACATCCAATGGCTTATTACACAGACAATTCCTATCCTGCCGTAAACCTGAACAGTGAGGGTACGCACATTTACCGGATCACAGGTGAAATTAATGTTCTTGATGGAACAACCCCGGAAAAAAGGCGCATCGCGGAAATGAGAGAAAAGATGTTGAAGACCGATGCGCTTATTCCGCTCTCTTCTATTTACCCTGAACGCTGGTACAAAAGCCTGATCTGTTCGCTCTCTACTGTTGATTCAGATAAAAAATGGTTCATACTGGAAGCGGTAAAACTGATTCCTGCCTATGGCATGATTGCAGACGCATCGACTACCGCTTCCTCGGTACTTTGCAGTCTGATGGATGGCAATTACGAAAAGAGTATTCTCGATTTGGCTGCCTGGCTTGGGGGACAATACATTGATCACCTGATGGATGCAGAGGTCTTCAATGCCCTGTCCAAGAGGAGTCAGGATGCAGTGCTGGCGGCCAAAACTACCTATTTCGGTACCGATATGTACAAGAAGAAGGGAGAGTTGGAGGAGATCAGGGCCAAACAAGGCAAATAGAAAGGGTAAATTTCCGGGATCGGTCCCTGCCTATTAATCGTTCCTTTTTAAAAAAATTAATAATAACCTAATTTACATAAAATTAGTGGTCATTTATTCCGGAATCGCCAGATTTCGAAAGTCTCCATTTTAATATGTGACATAATCAGGTAGACCTCATTGCCTGGAGGGTTCTTAATTGAAGTTTTCCACAAAACTTTTTTCAGATTTCCTTGTTACAAGGATGAAAAGTGATTCAATTCCGGCACGATTCGGCAATTAGAGGATGAACAGTTGTCACCGCCTGTTGCAGGAAGAGTCCCGGTAGATTTGTACCTGAATAAACCATAACCACCGATGGATCCTCCTCCGGCCAGGAGAGAAGCAGATCCATCCTACATCATTTGAATGAAAAAGATTCTCATTGTCGGAAACGATTCTGTTTTGAGAGAGAATAGGTCTGAATTGATCCGGTCAAAGGACTTTGAAGTGATCAATGCAGAGGATGCGCTTACAGGAGTAAGGCTTACGCTGCAAATGAAACCAGATCTGATCCTGTGTGACACTTCGGTGTCCAATCTCAACGGATATGCCTTTTACCAAACCATTCAGCAGATCAAGTCAGCTTCTGCCATTCCCTTGATTTTCCTAACCTCCGGTGCAGGAGAAAAGCGGCTCAGGGATGGATTGCCGCCGGAAGCCGGAGCATGTATTTCGAGGCCCATTCATTCGGAGGAACTTTTGAGGGTCATCCGGTTGCGTCTGGCAATTCCGGAACGGGTTGCACATGAGGGAGAAGAACGATTTCTGGCTTTGATCAACAATCCGGCCTTTGGCGTCTTTATCTATCAATACGGGAAATTTATCTATACCAACAAGGCGCTTTTCGGGATGCTGGGTTACAACCAGGAGACGGCAATCGATCGTGATTTTCAGGATTATATTGTTGAAAATCACAAACAAAAGATCTTCGATGAAATGGAGAAGTGCCTGAATGGCTCCAAAACATCCTTGCGGATTAAATTAAAGGTTGAACATCAAACTGGCGTAAAAATAACGGTTGAAATGTTTGGATCCATTTTGACTTACCAGGGCGTTTCCAGCGTCATTGGACACATTATTCGATCAGAAAAAGAGTTAACGGTAGATCACCCGGTTGTTTGTAAGGTAAAAAACTGCAACGGTCTGACGAACCGTGAACTGGATGTACTCCGACTTATCTGCAGCGGATCCTCTACTCTGGAAATTTCAAAAAAACTGTTTATCAGTGAGCGAACCGTGGAGACCCACAGGGCTGAAATACTGTCAAAAACTCAGTGCAAAAATGTTGCGGAAATTGTCTTATATGCACTGAGAAATAAGCTTATTTCCAATGAAGGATCTGGGCCGATATAAGGAGTTCCTACATTTAATCCAACCATCCACAGCAAAATTTTCTTACAACCTTCCAAAACTTCCTGACCCAAATAAAGCAATTACCATGTATTTAAGAAAAGTACTTGTTTCAGTATTGCTCCTTCCGCTTCTGGGACTGACAACCCTGAAGGCACAGGAGATCCCCGCGGCTGCCGGTGGCAATGGCACGGGAACGACGGGGTCCATCAGCTATTCCTTTGGGCAGGTCTTCTATGCCTCTGCCAAAGGTGTTGGCGGAGAGTTGGAGGAAGGAGTTCAACATGCCTATGAGATTTACCTCCTTCCAGACCCTCCGGGGACCATCAACCTGATCGCATCAGTTTACCCAAATCCTGCGACGGACTATGTCATCCTAAACATTGAAAATTATAACGCTGCCGACCTTTCCTATCAGCTGATTGACCTGAATGGGAAAATGATCAGCAATGATGTAATCAACGGCTCCAGAACCAGTATCGGGTTAAGTTATCTGACAAGTGGTACCTATTTCCTGAAAATCAATACCAACAACACCCTGGTTAAATCATTTAAGATTATTAAATATTAATGAACGGAATGCGGTCTAAAACTTTGTGAAAGTTGCGGTGATTTCGATGGAGAGCCATCTCCTTCAGGTATCAAACAAGATAAATTTGACTATTGCAACGGCCAGTTTAATTCCTTCTACCTTACATGGCAGATGAAGGAACAAATCCGTTTTGGAACAGTTGAGCCAATAGTAATAATAATTGTTTTTTCAATTGCTGGAAAGCCCATATTCGGCAAACAGAAAGAGGTGATCCAACCACTTTCTGTTTAACAATATATCATTAACCATTTATATTTAAGCATTTAGAAGATAAAAAACATAAACATTTCGGGAAGTTAATTGTATATATATAACCGGGATGAAACTTTTCACGATGCAGGTGAATTCATCCGCTTAACCTTTTGATCGACCTTGCCTAAATAGATTTGACATGACAACAAAAAAAATTTTGTTCCTGTATGCAATAATATTTACAGCCACTATCTTTTTGAATGAAAATTCCACCTTTGCACAGGCACCTCAAAAAATGAGTTTTCAGGCTGTTATACGTAACTCCAGCTACGGTCTGGTTACCGACAAATCGGTTGGAGTGAGGATAAGTATTCTACAGGGTTCTCCTTCTGGCAATTTGGTTTACAGTGAAACACAAAATCTGAGGACCAATTCCAACGGGCTGTTAACTGCTGAAATTGGAGGTGCTCCGGGATTTGCCTCCATCGACTGGGCAAATGGACCATATTATATAAAAACAGAGACGGATCCATCGGGAGGCACTTTTTATACCATCACAGGGACCACTCAGTTGATGAGTGTCCCTTATGCGTTGCACGCCATTACAGCGGAAAGCCTGACGGGTGGAAACCAGGAGGTAGATCCCGTGTTTGCAGCCTCACCGGCTGGCGGAATTACGGCAAAAAACATCAGTGACTGGAGCACTGTTGCCAGTTCAGGAATTCAATTCAGCATTTCAACCCCGGTTAGCAATCAACTTTTGAGTTTCAATCCCGTATCCGGAAAATGGGAAAACTGGACTCCCAATTTCCTGACCAACCTCAATGAAACAGATCCGGTATGGACGGCCGTATCAGGCAATTACTACACCAAATCCAATTTCCAGACAGCAGGTTCATCTCAGGTTAACTGGTTGAATATCACCGATCGGCCAACCACGTTGTCCGGTTATGGTATCACAGATGCTGCACTGCTTAACCACACCCACTCGCTGAATGATCTTGCCAATATCAGTACGAGCAATATGGCGAACAAGAATTTACTGATGTGGAATGGAACCACTTCGAAGTGGGCGAATGCCACCCTTGCTGAGGCCGGGATTCAGCCGGCAGGCAACTATCTTACCTCCAATCAGAGCATCACTTTAACCGGAGACATTACAGGATCCGGTACAACCTCTATCATAACTTCCCTTGCAGACAATGGTGTTGCCCCTGGAAATTACACTTCTGTTAATGTGAACAGCAAGGGATTGATCACTTCCGGAAATAATCCAACTACCCTGTCAGGTTATGGAATTACCGATGCATTGCCGCTGATTGGCGGAACCATGGTTGGAAAGATTGTCACTGCGCCTTCTACCACTACTGCGGCTGGGCTGAACCTTCCACATGGAAATAGTCCTACAGCACCTGTCAACGGAGACATCTGGTCAACTTCTTCAGGGGTATATGCACGAATAAGTGGCATTACGGTAACCCTGGCCGGGTCAACAGGAATCGTTCCCATCAGTCTCGGGGGAACCGGAGCTACCACTGTTGCCGGAGTTCTGGCAAATCTGGGTCTCTCCAATGTCAATAATACCAGTGACATGAACAAGCCTGTGAGTTTGGACCAGCAGACGGCGATTAATCTGAAGGAGGATAGTTCCAACAAGAGTACGGACGGAACCCTTGCTACCAACTCCGATCAGCTATTTCCCACGGAACAAGCCGTAAAGACCTATGTTAATACACAAATCACCAACAACGCAACACCAGATGCAACGACTTTGTCAAAAGGCAAAATTCAACTTGCAGGGGACCTGGCCGGTAATGCCGATGTCCCTTTAATTGGAAACAACAAAGTAACTACTGCCAAAATTTTGAATGGGAATGTTACCTACGCCAAGATCCAAAACGTAAGTGCGTCGGATAAGGTACTTGGAAGAATCTCTGCAGGGGCGGGCATTGTGGAAGAGATAGCAACATCGGGAACCGGCAATGTGGTCAGAACTACCTCCCCAACGCTTATTACCCCTGATATTGGGGTTGCCAGTGCCACATCAGTGAATAATTTGGCCATTACCGCACCTGCAACTGGTGCCACACTGACCATTGCCGACGGAAAAACACTCCTTGTAACAGATAATGCCACTCTTTCGGGGATCAATACCGGCGATCAAACACTCACTGGTTTGGGAGGAGTTCCGGTTGGCAGGACGATAACTGTCAACGGTACAACGCAGGATTTATCAGCCGATAGAAGTTTTACCGTAACGGATATAACCGGAAATGCGGCTACGGCCACCAAACTTGCCACCGCACGGAACATCAACGGCACAGCGTTTGACGGGACGGGTGACATCACCATCACTGCGACAGCAGATCCGCATACTCTGGATTCCCATTCAAATGTGAACACTGCCGGAAAGGCCAACAATGACCTCCTCCAATGGGACACTGCAACCTCCAAATGGGTCAATAAATCCCTCGCAGGTGCCGGAATTGTTACGACTGAAACAGACCCTAACGTGAAGGCTATCAATGGTTTGGTGAAATCTGACGGAACCACAATATCTGCTGCAGCAGCAGGTACAGATTACGCTCCGGGAACCTCCTCCCTGGCTACTGGTCTCCTAAAATCAACCACTGCCAGCGGGGCTTTGACAATTGCTATTCCCGCTGACTTTCCAATCCTTAACCAAAACACCACCGGTACAGCGACCAACGTGACAGGTGTAGTAGCCGTAACCAACGGAGGAACAGGTTCTGCAACCAAAAATTTCGTGGATTTAAGCTCCGATCAGACCGTGGCAGGTAATAAAACCCTGTCTGGCAATACTTCCATAGGTGGTACTTTGGATGTTACCGGAGTGACCACTCTCTCTGCCGCTCCTGTGCTTTCATCGGCCACAGCCTCTCAGGCATTGTTTACAGATGCATCCAAGAAGGTCGTCTCAAACCCACTCACCGGTACAGGAAATGTGGTGATGAGTGATTCTCCCTCACTGACCGGAACTCCCACGGCACCCACTGCAACAGCCGGAACCAGCACCACACAAATTGCCACAACAGCTTTTGTAACCAGTTCTGTGGCCTCTGCCACTCCGGATGCCGATGCCTCCACCAAGGGAAAATTGATGCTGGCAGGTGATTTGACAGGTACTGCCGCCTCTCCCGCCATTGCGGCCGGGGCCATCGACAACAGCAAAATATCCGCTTCGGCAGCCATCGCTGACACCAAGCTGGCTACCATTGCCACTGCCGGTAAAGTTGCCAACTCTGCCACAACAGCCACCAGCCTAAATACCGCCGGAACCATCGTTCTGCGCGATGCTTCAGGGAACTTCTCTGCAGGTACCATCTCAGCCAACCTGACAGGTAACCTTACTGGCGATGTGACAGGTAATGTTTCGGGTTCAGCCAACAATGTGACCGGGATAGTCTCTGGGGCAAACGGTGGTACCGGTGTGGCAAATACCGGGAAGACAATCACCCTGGGGGGTAACCTGACCACAACCGGAGCCAATGCAACCACCCTCAATACCACAGCTCTGACCTCCGTCACGCTCCCTACTTCGGGAACACTCTCAACACTGGAAAACGCGGAGTCAGTTACCGGTTTGAAAACCTTTGACAACAGCAAAGTTGCCATGAAGGGCAGTTCAACAGGTGCTACAACGCTGGCCTCGGCAAATGCTTCCGCTACCAATTACACCCTTACCCTGCCGGCTAACAATGGCACGGTCGCCCTGCTATCGGATATCACCAGCGGTACTTCAACAAATTTTACCGGTAACCTGGCCGGGGATGTGACAGGGACGCAGGGAGCTACCTCCGTCGATAAAATAAAGGGCGCTACTCTTGGAACCACAACGGCCACAGATAAAAATATCCTCATCGCAAACGGTACCAGCTGGGTATCTCAGCCAGTAAGCGGAGATGTTACCATATCCAATACCGGGGCTACTGCCATCGGGGCGAACAAAGTCAATTATGGAAAAATTCAGAATGCCAGTGCCGTAAAAAAGATCCTTGGAAGCAATGACGCTTCGACTGCTATTACCGAATTGTCTCTGGGAACCGGATTAAGTATGACAGGTTCTACACTGAGTGCCACAGGTACAGGAGGTACTGTAACCGATGTCTCTGTAGTCACTGCAAATGGGATAAGCGGAACTGTCGCTACCTCCACCAGTACCCCCGCCATTAGCCTTACTTTGGGAGCCATAACACCCAGCTCCGTTGCTGCCAGCGGAGTCCTATCGGGATCAAATTTGTCAGGAACCAACACCGGCGACCAGACGATCACTTTAACTGGCGACGTGACTGGTACCGGCACCGGCACTTTTGCGACTACGATTGCGGCAGATGCAGTGACCACAACCAAGATTGCCAATGCCAACGTAACCGTAGCCAAATTGGGAACCAATGGCGTCACCGATGCGAACAAGATCTATACAACGGACGGATCAGGTGTCCCTCAACTGACCGCCAAAATACCGGTTAGCGGTGATATCTCCACTTCTAATGCAGGAGTAATCACGGTGACCGGATTACAGACCATCCAGATAGATCCAACTTCACCTACCAATAATCAAATTCTTAAATACAATGGCACCAAATGGACCCCTTCCAGCGACACGCCAACCAACAACGCCAATTTAACAGGAGTGATTACGAGTGTGGGAAATGCAACTTCCATTGCCTCTCAAACAGGCTCCGGGACTAAATTTGTAGTGGACGATTCACCCACGATAACAACACCGACCTTGGTGGATGCCACTGCAACCTCCATCAACAGGGTCGTCATTACGGCACCCTTAGCCGGGGCAACACTAACCATAGCTAATGCCAAAACGCTCAGTGTTCCAAATAATGCAACTGTCTCAGGAACCAATACCGGGGATCAGACGATCACCTTAACAGGAGATGTGTCAGGATTCGGTACCGGATCTTTTGCAACCACCCTTGCAGCTACTGGGGTTACTGCCGCAAAATATGGATCTGCTACAGCGGTCCCAGTTTTTGATGTGGATGAAAAAGGAAGGATCACCAATGTAATAAATACCACCATTACCGGAGTTGCTCCGGGTGGATCGGCAGGTGGGGACCTGACAGGTTTCTATCCCAATCCAACACTTACTGCGAGTGGTGTAACAGCCGCGACCTATGGTTCTGCCACTTCGGTTCCCACCGTGAGTGTGGATGCCAAAGGAAGAATAACTTCTGCATCCAACACCACTATTGCCATTCCAGAATCGGCTGTAACGAATTTAACTTCAGATCTGGCGGCCAAGACGGCAACGGGTGCAACCTTCTACCTGGGTACTACTCAAATTGCCAACAACAGGGCCTCTGCTGCCCAGTCCCTGACAGGGATCACGAGTATTGACGGGAATGCAGCAACCGCAACGGCAGTAGGTATCACCGACGATGCAACTCCCTCCGCTGCGGTTTATCCAACCTGGGTCACTGCCAATACAGGAAATTTGCCGCAGAAAGTTACCTCTTCCAGCCTCTCTTTCATTCCTTCAACGGGAATTTTGACTGCTACAGGTTTCGCAGGTTCCGGCGCAGGGCTGACGGGAATTCCCAACAGTGCTTTTACCTACAGCAGTCTGACCATCGGCTCCACCGCCATCAGTCTGGGAGGTACGGCAACCTCGCTTGCCGGACTATCTTCTGTTACTTCTACCGGATTTACCGGGGCCCTGACGGGGAATGCCACCACCTCAACGACTGCCACCAATATCGCCGGGGGATCTCCCGGTGCCATCCCTTACCAATCAGCATCCGGCACTACGCTCATGTCTGCAGCAGGGACTACCGGTCAAGTGCTGACTTCAGGTGGTACCGGTGCACCCACCTGGTCGTCTAGTCTGGCAATGAGTGGAGATATAAGTGTGGACAATGCTGGGGTGGTCACCGTAACGGCTCTTCAATCACGACCAGTCAGTAATTCGGCACCATCCACCAATCAGGTACTCCAATACAATGGTTCATCCTGGAGTCCTGCCAACAATGTTGCCACTACCAATGCCAATTTAACAGGAGTGATAACGAGTGTGGGAAATGCAACTTCCATTGCCTCTCAAACAGGATCCGGTACCAAACTTGTGGTGGATAATTCTCCGACCCTCATCACACCAAACATCGGTGCAGCCACGGCAACTTCCCTCAATTCGTCCGGCACGGTTACCGCGAGTTCTTTCGTTAAATCAGCTGGGCTATCTTCTCAGTTCCTAAAAGCAGATGGCAGTGTAGATGCTAATACCTATTTGACATCCGGATCGGGTGTGAGTTCCATTACCGGAACCGCCAACCAGATTTCAGCTTCAGGCAGCACAGGTGCTGTAACACTCTCATTGCCTGCAATCCTTACCGGATTGACTTCGGTGACAGCAACAAACTTCCTTGGAAATGCCACGACTTCCACCACCGCAACCAATCTTGCAGGTGGGTCAATTGGAGCCATCCCGTATCAATCGGGTTCAGGTACTACCGCTCTGCTTTCCGCAGGGACTTCAGGCCAGGTACTCACTTCCAGCGGCGCAGGTGCACCCACCTGGTCGTCGGGGATCGCCCTTACCGGGGATGTAACCATTGATAATTCGGGCGTTTCAACGATAGCCAACAATGCTGTTACTTACGGAAAGATGCAAGCTCTTTCTGCAACAAGCAAACTATTGGGAAGTTCATCTACCACTACTCCGGTGCAGGAAATTTCCCTGGGCAGTGGGCTTAGTCTGTCTGGAACCACCCTGAGTGCTTCCGGGACAGGAGGTACGGTCACATCTGTGGCCGCTTTAACCTTGGGAACAACCGGAACCGACTTAGCTTCCTCTGTAGCAAACGGCTCCTCAACTCCGGTAATTACCTTAAATGTTCCTACTGCTTCTGCTACAAACAGGGGTGCTTTGAGTTCAACCGATTGGTCGACCTTCAACGGAAAACAAAATGTCCTTAGCAATTCGGCCGGATTGGCAGGAGCACTCAGCGACGAGACCGGAACCGGGTTGGCCGTCTTTGGAACAGCTCCAACCTTTGCTTCCACCATCACGGTAGGTACAACCGGTGTTACAACAGGGGCAATCAACCTGAAAGGTACAACCAGTGGTACAGCAACATTGACGGTTCCTGCGGTCGCAGGAACACCAACTCTCACGTTGCCTGCAACGACAGGAACTTTGGCATTGCTATCGGATATCACCAGTGGGACGGCCACCAACTTCACGGGGAACCTTGCCGGAGATGTTTCCGGCACACAGGGAGCGACGCTCATCGGTACGGGTGCAGTGACCTCCTCCAAAATCCTGGATGGAACCATTGTCGATGCAGATGTGAATGCAGCTGCTGCCATTGCCGGAACCAAGATCAATCCAGACTTCGGAAACCAGACACTGACTATCGGTACACCAACAGGTTCAACAGCAGGAACAATCGTGTTGCACGATGCAACCACCGGCACTTCCAATACAACTACCCTGCAATCGAACAGCAATGTGGGTACCAGTTTCACCCTCACCCTGCCAAACAGCGCAGGAACCAACAATCAGGTACTCAAAACAGACGGGTCAGGCAATCTGAGTTGGGCAACCCCCACGGTGGGGACCGTGACCAGCGTCTCCGGCACAACCAACCGGATCAGTGTAGCCGGGACTTCTACTCCTGTAGTCGATATTGATGCAAATTATGTCGGGCAGACTTCCATCACAACCCTGGGAACAGTCGCATCAGGTACGTGGCATGGAACCCTGCTCGATCCTTCTTATGGCGGGACAGGGGTAAATAATGGGGTCAAAACCATCACCCTGGGTGGTAACATCAATACAGCTGGCACACTTACCACTGTTGGCGGGGCTACAACCTTAAATTCAGCAGCCGGAACCAATGTAACCCTGCCGGCAACAGGAACCCTTGCCACACTTTCAGGAACCGAAACTTTGGCCAATAAAACGGTCAATACCGTAGCGTCCTCCGCAGCAGCGGCAGGGTTAAACCTTCCTCCCGGTACCGCTCCATCGTCTCCTGCAAACGGGGACCTCTGGACGACTGCTTCGGGAATCTATGCCAGAATTGGAGGTGTAACCTCTCAGCTCAGTTCCACGACCGGTACCGTCACCTCCGTTTCGACAGCCGCAGCAAACAATGGAGTCACTGCCACCTGGTCGATGGCGACCCCAACGCCGGCCTTGACCATTGGATTAGGTGCCATCACCCCAACATCGGTAGTCGCTTCCGGATCAGTAACAGGAACCCAGTTGGTTTCCACGGTTTCAACAGGTACGGCCCCTTTGACCGTAACTTCAACTACTCCAGTACCCAATTTGAGTATCCTGGGAAATGCTGCCACTTCCACCAATCTTTCCGGTGGTAGTGCCGGGACTCTACCGTATCAGTCGGCTGCGAATACAACTGCCATGCTTGCTGCAGGAACCTCCGGTCAGTTACTGGTTTCAGGAGGTGCCGGTTCACCCGCCTGGAGTACACCCAATGCTACCGGAACTTTACCCATCGTAGTAGCCTCTGGTGGCACTACCGCCCCAGTCATCTCAATAAATCCAGCCACTCAATCCAGTGCAGGAAGTCTAAGTGCGGCCGACAAAATAAAATTGGATAATTTCCCCAATCTTGCGGTACAGGCTCTTTCCGGAACTACGCCAAGTTGGAATGGATTGAATGGCATAAATGCTACGATTACGCTCACTGGCAATACAACCATTAGCATAGGTAACCTGCAGGCAGGTGCCAGTGGCAATCTTACGGTGACCAATGCAGCTACCGCCTATACTTTGACTTTTTCAGGCTATAGCAACCGGATCAATCCCGGCATTTATTCAGGGGTTGCCAGTTCGGTTACCACCTCCGGCAGTTCGAAAGTGGATGTTTTTAGCTGGTACTACGATGGAACCTCACTTTTTTGGAATGGCACCTTAAGTTACCAATAGTATGAAACGATATCTTCTCATTCTTGGTTTGTCGTGTATCACCATTCAAGGCTTATGTCAGAGCGGTTTTTTTTGGTCGCACAATGCTGTATGCCCAACATCAACCGTAACAGATGTGGATGGAAATGTATACCATACCGTGGCAATTGGTTCTCAATGCTGGATGAAGGAAAACCTTGCCACTACCAAATACAACGATGGGACTCCTATCCCCAATGTGACAGACAATGCCGCGTGGGTTGCCCTTGCAACAAGTGCTTATAGCTGGTACAACAACGATGCCGCAACCAACAAGGCAACCTATGGAGCTCTTTACAACTGGTTTGCCGTTGACAACAATCCTGCCTCAAAAATGGTGAGTAACGGGGGGAAGAACATTTGTCCGACTGGTTGGCATGTTCCAAGTCATGCCCAATGGGGAATTTTTGAGAATTATCTTATAGCAAACGGATACAATTATGACGGGTCAACTTCTGGATCCCTTCTTACAAAGTCGATGGGGCCAAACACACATTGGAGTGACGGTGGGGCAGGAACGATTGGACATGCTGATTATCCAGCCTATCAGAACAAGAGTGGGTTTACGGGTCTCCCGGCTGGAATGCGCAGGGAAGATACAGGTGTAACTGATTACCAAGGTTTATGGGGCCTATGGTGGAGTTCAAATCAGTACGATGGAACACCCTCCAATGCTTATGAGTGCATGATCAATTCAGTCTCAAGCAGCGTATCCTTTTTGGCGTACTCTAAAAAGAGAGGATACGCTGTTCGTTGTATCAAAAACACCACGGATCAACCTACCGATGCCAATGCCGGACCAGATATCATTGCTCCTTGTGGAATCATTACAGCTACACTTGGAGGAAATACTCCATCAAGAGGAACCGGCAAGTGGAGTGTGGTGTCGGGAACCGCTACCATTACAGACCCTACCAATCCGTTTTCGGGAGTTACGGGTTTAACGATGCCGGGTACGGTAACCCTCAGGTGGACCATTTCCAATCCTCCGTGGCCGGCTTCCACGGATGATATGACCATCACAACCGGACTAACAGTCAACCATGTAAGTGGCTCTGTGGCACCTGTAACAAAAACTGTAAATTACGGAACTGTATCTACAACGCTCGCCGGTACCGGAGAAAAATGCTGGATCATCCAAAACCTGGGGGCTGATCATGCGGCTACTTCAGCCAACGATGGTACACCGCAATCTGCGGGTTGGTTTTGGCAGTTTAACCAGAAGCAGGGTTATGTCCCCAACTCAATCATATCGATTTCTTCCATTTCAGAGTCTAGTAACTGGCTGGCAGCAAATGACCCATGTACCCAGGAACTGGGGGCTGCCTGGCGCATTCCCACCCAGTCAGAATGGAGCAATGCCAATTCAACGGGGGGCTGGTCCGACTACAACAGCACCTATGCCTCCTCCTTAAAAATCCATCCGGCCGGACTTCTTTTTAACAACAACAGTGCCTGGTACTATGGAGGTAGTTTTGGTTACAATTGGAGTAGTACCCAGTACGATCTTACGAATGGATATACCATGCATTTCGGCAGTAATTTCAGTTCAGCAAACAACAACTTTGACAAAGCAATGGCTTTTCCTGTTCGCTGCTTGATGGACTGTTCCAATCCGCCTACAACAGCCAATGCAGGAGCAGATATTGTAACAGCCTGTGGGGCAAGAACGGCCACGTTAGCCGGCAATACACCGGTTGTCGGAACCGGTCAGTGGAGTGTCGTATCCGGTACTGCGACCATAACGACTCCCGGATCCCCCACTTCAGGAGTGACCGGATTGGTTATGCCGGGAACGGCAACCCTTCGCTGGACCATCTCGAATCCCCCTTGTTCTCCATCCACCGACGATGTTGTGATAACAACCGGAATGACTGTCAACCATGTTGCAGGAACTGTTGCGCCTGTATCAAAAACCGTCAATTACGGAACCGTTGTAACCTTCCTTTCCGGAGCAAGCAAATGCTGGATTACCCAAAATCTGGGAGCAGATCACCAGGCAGCCTCGGCAACCGATGCCACGGAACCCTCGGCAGGATGGTACTGGCAATTCAACCGGAAGCAAGGATATAAAAACAATGGAACCCTTACCCCGGCCTGGACCATAACCTCCATCTCGGAAAACAGCGACTGGCTATCCTCCAACGATCCCTGCTTACTTTCTCTTGGTACTGGCTGGAGAATTCCTAGCTACTCTGAGTGGTTGAGCGTAGATGCTGCCCCACAAAATTGGGGAAACTACACAGATACCTACAATTCAGTTTTAAAAATCCATTCTGGCGGTCTTTTGTTTGATACTGACGGTTCACTGGGCAATACTGGTTTGACCGGGAACTATTGGAGCAGTAGTCAGAGTAGTGTAGGCAATGGCTATGAGTTAGGTTTGTCGGCTACATCCTGTGGCATGGGTACTAATTATAAAGCCAGGGGCATGACACTCCGTTGTCTCCGTGATGATTGCAGCCTGACCACAACCGCCAATGCCGGTACTGATATTATTGCCAACTGTGGTGCAACAGCAGTCACCCTCGCTGGTAATACCCCCACTATCGGAACTGGACAGTGGTCTGTCGTATCCGGTACAGCTACCATCACTTCGCCGGGATCACCTACTTCAGGGGTTACAGGATTGACCATGCCGGGAACGGCCACCCTGCGCTGGACCATATCAAACGGAACTTGCCCAGCCTCCACGGATGATGTAGTTATAACCTCCGGATTAACCGTCAATCACATAGCCGGAACTGTCGCTCCCGTTACCAAAACCGCAAGTTATGGAACCGTACTCACCTCCATTACAGGCGCAAGCAAATGTTGGATTACCCAGAATCTGGGAGCAGATCACCAGGCAACTTCGGCAACCGATGCCACGGAACCTTCCGCTGGATGGTACTGGCAATTTAACAGAAAACAGGGATACAAAAATGCGGGTACGGTTACACCCTCCTGGACCATCACCTCCATCAATGAATTCAGTGACTGGTTACCTGTAAACGATCCTTGCGCATCAGAACTTGGCGTAGGTTGGCGCATTCCTACCCAATCAGAATGGAACAATGCCCAGACAAATACTGGTTGGACAAACTCCACAGACATGTTCAACTCTGTCCTAAAAATTCACCCTGCAGGTTACCTGAAAGATACGGATGGTTCATTGACGATGCCAGGCAGTTATGGAAATTTATGGTCCAGTTCAAATTATACAGATGGTACCTCTGCCTGGAGTCCTTACTTTTGCAGTTCATGGCTCCAAATGACAAATGGTCTCTCCAAGGCACGTGGATTTTCACTTCGTTGTCTCAAGGATGACTGCAGTTTGACCTCAACTGCCAATGCTGGAGCAGATATTGTCACTTCCTGTGCAGGAACAACGGCCACCCTTGCAGGCAATACACCTGCCGTCGGGACCGGTCAGTGGTCGGTCGTGTCCGGGACAGCCACCATTACCTCCCCCGGATCACCAACCACTGGGGTGACGGGGATGGTCTTCCCCGGGACAGCCACGCTGCGATGGTCTATTTCGACCGGCAGCTGTCCGGCAAACACCGATGATGTTTTGGTAACCTCCGGCAATACCCTTTCTATCAACCACGTTGCAGGAACTGTTGCCCCCGTGACGAAAACAGTCAACTATGGAACAGTGGTCACTTCAATTTCAGGAGCAAGCAAATGCTGGATTACCCAGAATCTGGGAGCAGATCACCAGGCAACCTCAGCAACCGATGCTACGGAACCATCCGCAGGCTGGTACTGGCAATTTAATAGAAAGCAAGGCTACAAGAACGATGGTGCAACCCGTACTCCAGGTCCCGCCTGGGATACCACAAATGACAATCTGAGTGCAACCTGGCAATCATCCAAGGATCCCTGTACGATCGAATTGGGGAGCGGCTGGCGTGTTCCGACATCTACGGAATGGACCAATGCAAATGGTGCGCCCCAAAGCTGGGCCAGTTACAACGATACCTTTAATTCGGTCTTAAAACTCCATACGGCCGGCTACCTGGACGGAACCAGCGGTAACCTTGGCTATATCGGTTGGCTAGGTTATTATTGGTCTGCTAACCAAAGCAATGCCTCCAGTGGAATCTATCTGAAATTCGATTCTGGTTCCAGCAGAATGGATACCTATTATGCAAAATCGTTCGGATTTTCGATACGTTGTATCAAAGACTAATTAAGTAAAATTTTGAGACAGACCGTCCCTTTCAACATTAAAAAGCAACTTGATCTGCCAATTGGGTTAATGAATAATTCAAACCTTGTTTTCAGGGGAAAATCAATAAATACCCCTGTCCGCTGAACATAATGATTGGATTATTTGTTAAATACCAAACCGTGACCGAGCAAAAGCGGTCAACCTAAATAGACTTTTATGAAACCCAAAACATTTTTGATCCTTAACGGTCTGATTTTTCTATGCACCTTACCATGCCGCTCTCAGGATTTGTCGATAAAAATCCATCTCCAGGGAGTATCTGAGAGCAAATTGACCCTGCTTCCCCTGAGCGGGAAAAAGGCGATGAAGCCTGTAGCGGAACAAGCCGTGCTTAAAAACGGGGAAACCGCCTTACTCGACGTTTCACCTGAATTACTTCCGGGCGAGTTTGTATTGCGGTTCGATTACAAGGAAAAAGAGGGCAGCTCTCCCTATCCATCTGAAAAGCAGATCATCCTCAACAAACAGAATCTGGAGCTTTTTGTCAATCCCCCCTATTGCAACAACAGTGACAGCACCTGGTTTCAAAAAGGGGAAGAAGAGAATACCGAATATGCGAGGTTCAATCTGGAAAATGCCAAAAAGAAAATGCAACTTGGCCTGTTGCACAATCTTCTGATGGGCTGGGTTGACAATCCATCCGAATTCTTTCTGCATGCCACAGATGAATATGAAAAGAGGAGGAGCCTTTACAACCAATGGATTCTTGCTCAGGCAAAGCTGCACAATCATTTGTTCATCAGTCACCTCTTCAGGTTTCAATTTTTGCCCAAGATTTCTTTCAACGGAAGTGAGGAGGATAAAACCCAGAGTATCCTGAACCACTATTTTGATGGCATAGATTTTGGAGATTCCCTTCTGATCAGGACTGCCAATTTGAAAGACTGGATGAACAATTATGTGAATCTTTATGGGTCCAAAGCCAAAACAGACCTCATGCGTGACTCGTTGCTCGCGATGGCAGGACAAACTGCCATAGAAAAATGCAAAGGCGGTAACCAAAAAATTTATGGCTGGATGGTCGACTATTTTTACGCCGGCTATGAATCCTTCGGTATTAAAAAAGGAATGATGATGCTTCAACCTTACCTGGACGATCCCAACTGTCTGACCTCCAAGAGACAACAAATTGTAAGAAGACTCGAAAGTATGAATAAATTGGTTGCGGGCTCCCCTGCCCCTGATTTTAGTCTGGAAAACAGCGATGGCAGTTTGTTCAGTTTTCGATCTTACAAAGGAATTACCAAATTAAAGTTGCTCCTCTTTTGGTCTGCCGATTGCGAACATTGCAGAAATCTGGTAAGTCAACTGAACCAATGGTATCAGCAGTCAGGTAACAGCGACAAACTCGACATCATTGCCGTCAGTGTAGATGATACCGAAACGGAGATCCCGGTATGGGAGAAAGCGGTGAAGGATCTTCCCGGATGGAGGCATCTTCGCGCAACAGGTGGAGTCAATTCCGATGCCGCCAACAAATATGCCATTTTAAGTACACCGGCTATGTTCCTTGTTGATAGCAGGAGCAATAGCCTGATTGCTATACCTGAATCTTTTGAAACATTGGTGCAGGCTGTCGACAAATAGAAGCTCCTCTCCTTTCCTACAGATCTCTGTCCAAAGGCAGGATTGCATCAAATGTCTGCAAGTTTGTTCCACTACCTAACATAACCTAATTGAAAACCAATGAGACGCAGATTATTTCTTTTCATATTGCTACTTCTTACTTGCCGTTTGCTTCCGGCTCAAGGCCTCATCCGCACTCCGGACGGCCATTATGTCACCTCGTCTGGTGGATTGGTCATCCTTACACCTCCATCCTGCGGTACATTAACTGTTCAGGATGCAGATGGCAACAGCTATCACACCGTCCTGATCGGTACCCAATGCTGGATGAAGGAAAATCTGGCCACTACCAAATACAATGATGGCACCGAAATCCCAAATGTATCCGATCCCGGGGAGTGGACTACGCTAACAACTGCAGGCTACTGTTGGTACAACAACGATGCTGCGTCCAACAAATCAACTTTTGGCGCACTCTACAACTGGTATGCGGCTGACAATAATCCTGCCACCAAAATGGCAAGCAACGGGGGGAAGAACATTTGTCCGAACGGTTGGCACATCCCCAGCCAGGCCGAGTGGATGACCCTTTTCAGCAGTGTTGGAAGTGTGGGTACTGCAGGAGGAAAATTGAAGCAGGCAGGCGTTGCAAATTGGTCTCCTCCAAATACTGGAGCTGATAATTCCTTCGGATTTACTGCCCTACCGGGAGGATATCGCACCACAACAAATGGTGCATTCTACCAGATTACAACCAATGGCTTCTGGTACAGCAGTACAGCTATAGATGCCAATACCGTATTTTACTATGGGATGGTTTACAATCTCAACTCAATAAATACCTTCCAAAATTATAACAAGTTTGGCCTGTCACTTCGTTGCCTCAAAAATTAATTGGTTAAAGGCAAGTAAATAGTTCGCAGAAGGGCAGGATTCCATCTCTGCAAATATTCCATTCGGTGCCAGAGCCATCAATTGTTACTCCCTGCTGAAAGCAGCATCGAATGCCAGAGTACTCGGAGAAAAATCGACTCTCTTCACAAAGGCACATGATTCGGTAGCTCCCATTTCGCGGTCCATCCCACTGTCTTCCCATTCCACGGAGAGTGGCCCTGTATAGCCAATGTCGTTCAGTGCGCGGATGATGTTCTCAAAATTGATCCGTCCTCTTCCAACACTCCTGAAATTCCAGTACCTGCGGCTGTCGCCAAAATCGAGGTGCCCGCCAAAAACTCCCGAGGTTCCGGGATTTTCGTTCCATGAAGCATCTTTCATGTGCACATGGAAGATTTTTTCAGCAAACACATAGATGAACTTGGTGTAATCCACTCCCTGGTAACCCAGATGGCTCGGATCAAAATTAAAACCAAAAGCTGGATGGTTGTTGACAGCCTTCAACGCCCTTCTGGCCGTTTCGATGTCGAAGGCAATCTCTGTAGGGTGCACCTCCAGTGCATATTTTACACCCATCTTCTCGTAGGCATCCAGAATGGGGATCCAGCGGGTGGCAAAATCATCGTAGCCAGCTTGAATCATCTCCTGCGAGACAGCAGGGAAGGAGTAATTCAGGTGCCAGATGGAGCTTCCAGTGAAACCATTAACCACAGACAATCCCAACATTTTGGCTACCTCTCCCGTCTTGATCACTTCGGCGGCGGCCCGCTGGCGAATCCCCTCCGGTTGGCCATCACCCCAGATGGCATCAGAAAGCATTCCACGGTGACGAATATCCGGGTTGTCGCAAACGGCCTGACCAACAAGGTGCGTAGAAATTGAAAATAACTTCAGGTTGTATTTCTTCAGCAAGGCCAGTTTGGCATCGCAATAAGCCTGATCTGCCTTTTCTACTTCAATGTGGTCTCCCCAACAGGCCAGTTCAAGTCCATCGTATCCAAAGGCAGCAGCCTTTTTACAAACCTCTTCAAGAGTCAGATCGGCCCACTGGCCGGTAAACAGGGTAACGGGACGTTTCATGTTCGATGTATTTTAGTATTGTTCATTTATAGAAAAGTACAAAGAGTACTTGGAGTTTGGAATTTGTGACAAATAAAAGTTATTACCGTTTCCACACACTCGAAGTACTTAAAATTTCACCCATTTGGTATGGTCATCATACCCGGCCTTTACCACCGCATCGATAAACATCATCCCTCGAATGCCGTCTTCCACACCTGGAAAATCAAGCCATTCGGGTTGGGGAACCTGCTTGTTCATTTTGGCCCGTAAAGTGAGGGAGAAATTCCTGTAGATGTTGGCAAAAGCCTCCAGGTATCCTTCCGGATGACCGCCTGGTGTGCGGGTGTTATGTTTGGCAATGTCGCTCATGTAGCCGTTTCCGACCCGAACAATCTCGGCAGGCCGGTCGCTCCATTTGACAAGTAATGTATTTGGTTCGTGCTGAAGCCATTCCAGTCCGCCCTTGTCTCCATAGACCCTCAGTTTGAGCGCATTTTCCTCTCCGGCAGCAATCTGTGTGGCCATCAAAACTCCTTTCGCCCCATTTTCGAAGCGCAACAGGGCAGCCCCATCATCGTCCAGCAAACGACCGGGAACGAAGACATTCAACTCCGCACAAAGTTCCACAGTTTTCAGTCCTGTTACATATTCGGCGAGGTGGTGAGCGTGCGTTCCGATGTCGCCCATTGAGCCGGCCTTGCCCGATCTCTTGGGATCGGTACGCCAGCTTGCCTGTGCATTTCCGGCATCTTCGAGCTTGGTGGAGAGCCATCCCTGTGGATATTCCACAAAGATTTTTCTGATCTTTCCAAAATCACCGCGGCGAACCCGTTCACGGGCCTCTTTCACGGCAGGATAACCGGAGTAGGTATGGGTGAGTGCCAGGATATTTCCTGTTTCCTGAATTTTTGCCTTCAATTGAAGGGCCTCATCCAGGGTAAAGGTAATGGGTTTATCAACCACAACATGAAACCCGTTCTCTAGCGCCATCATGGCAGGCTCGAAGTGGGCAAAGTTAGGGGTCACGATGGTAACAAAATCCATGCGTTGACCTTCAGGGAGCATGGTCTCCTTTTCAAACATCTCCCGATAGGTACCATAAATCCTATCTTCAGGCAGATAGTAGGATAATCCGGAACTGTGTGAGATCGCAGGATCAATACTGAAACATCCGCAAACCAGTTCTATCTGGTTGTCCATCAAAGCAGCCAGACGGTGGATTGCCCCTATGAAGGCATCGCTTCCGCCACCGACCATACCCATGCGTAATTTACGATTCATGTTGTTAGTTTATATTTAAGAGTTCGCAATAAAGTTAGAAAAAAAGTGACTAAAGTGAACTAAAATGACTAAAGTGACTAAAGTTATGCTGAGAAAAAATTGTTCATAAATTTTGGAAACTGAAAGTGCTTTTTATCGTTTTACAATTAAAATGGTTTGATAATTTTGGTGATCTTCAAAGTTTTTAAAATAGATCGATTCCGAATTCAATTTATTTTGTAAATATTTAACAATCAGTCACTTCCTTAATGAAGCGCATAAAACTCATTTCCCTTTTATTTGCCGCCACGCTCTTTGTGTGGCTTTTTGTCGGGCTGGTGATATGGATTCACGTGAAAGTGATCAACTGGCAAAGGCTGAATGAAATCGAAGAGGTGAATGCAGCCAGTTACCGGACTTTCAGCAAGTTTATCGATGACATTGAATCAGAAACTGACTGGAGTGTGGAGATTATCAGCGGATTGAGATCCAGGGAGAAACAGAAGGAGCTGCTACGGGAAAACGGCAAGAATGCGGCAGTTGACAAGAGTCGCCACGTCCTGGGAAGGGCAATCGACATCAACCTGTACAAAAGAAACTGGCTCTGGAGAATTTGGCTGAAGAAATACAACTCCAAAAAAGACTGGAAAAACAGTGGTGTAGTCAGAATCTCAGAAAAATATGGTCTGCTTTGGGGCGGGAGCTATCACAGCTACCACGATCCTGTGCACTTTGAGATCAACTGAAGAAGGCAAAAGGATAAAGGCAAAAGTTGGGACTCCGAAAAGTTGTGTGAAAATCTATTTTCAACAGACTAACAACTTCAGAATTTCTGCACACATTAGAAAATCAAATTCTATTTTCTCCCTGATTTCTTCCGATAATTCGTGTATGGTTCAGGATTGGAAGATTTATAATACAAGAAGGACGCACTAATCCTGATTAGCGCGTCCTTACTTTTGCCTTTTGCCTTTATCCTTTTGCCTTTTCTTCCTTGGGTTTTCCCGGTACAGGAACGGTATAAGCCTTCATATCGTAAGCACCCAGCTCGAGTTTGGCGGGCATATGGGTTACATTCGAGTTGAAGATCTCATCATAAGTGACCTCATTCCCAGTGTATGCCGATTCGCGACCCATGATGGCAGTCAGACAGGAGATGGCAGTTTCGACGGCCTGGTTGAGGGGTTTGTTGGCACGTATGTGGTTGATGAAATCTACATGCTCGAGGGTATAGGGATCCGTCTGTTTGTGGTCGATTTTCTCTTTCTCTCCATCTGTTTTCCAAATGACATTGCCCAGCAGATCCTTGATTTCGTGGTTGCTTCCAGCGCTGCTCCAGGATCCCCTGGTTCCCTGGATGAACTCCGAAACATTGTTCTTGCAACCGTCTATCTGGCGGCACATGCTGTGCAGGCGAACGCCTCCTTCGTATTCGAAGTCGATGCTGAATTCATCGTACTGGTCGCCTGTCAGCCTCCTGTGACGGGCACCGAAACCGACTGCCTTAACAGGCTTTTTGCCAGTAAACCAATTGAATACATCCAAATTGTGTACGTGTTGCTCGACAATATGGTCGCCCGACAACCAAGACCAGTTGACCCAGTCGCGAACCATCAGTTCCATGTCGCTCCAGCCATTTTCCCGGTTTCTGTACCAGAGCATGGATTGATTCCAGTATACATTGCCGGAGACGATTTCACCAATCATCCCCTTTTGAATTTGTTGGAAAGACTCCACATATTTCCTTTGGTGGTGACGCTGTGTTCCGGTAACAACCACCAGACCCTGCGATTCGGCTTTCTTGGCAGTAGTCATGATCGAACGGGCACCCGGGCCATCCACACAAATTGGTTTTTCCATGAATACGTGCTTGCCTGCTTCGACGGCTGCCTCAAAATGGGTAGGCCTGAAGGCGGGCGGAGTGGCGATGATCACGAGGTCAATGTCGCAAGCGAGTACTTTTTTGTAGTTGTCGAAACCCGTGAAGCATTTGTCATCCGGTACATCCACTTTGAATTTTTCCTTGAGCGTTTTGCGGCATCCATCGATGCGGTCCTGGAAGAGATCTCCCAAGGCCACAATCTGCAAATTGGGACCCGCGCTCAGGAAGTTGACAGCGGCTCCGGTGGCTCTTCCTCCGCAACCGATCAAACCTGCACGAAGGGGTTTTCCGTCGTTGGCATAATCCTGCAATTCAGGGATATAGGCATTGGCCAAATTGGCAAGTGGCACAAGGACAGGGGCTTTATCACCCCCCGCGCATGAGGAAAGAACGACACCGGCACCGAGTGAACTCGCTGCTCCCACGACTGCTGCACTCCTGAAAAAATCTCTTCTGTTAACCGAATTTTTGCTCATGATGTTGGTCTGTTAATTTGTTGAAATGAAATGTGTATCAAAGATATAAAATATAGTTATGAGATATAAGATATGAGATATGAGATATGAGAGAATGTGGAATGAAAGATTTTCGATAGGTTGAGGAAGCATAATCTCATCGTCCGATCGTCCCAGTCGTCCACTCGTCCTAGTCATCATTTCTCTGTTCCAACTTGACATTTTTCATTTTAGTCCGTCTGCTTCGCAAACAATTCTGAATCCGATTCCCTTGATGTCGGAATACCACCAGATGCTCTTGGGTTGCTGTGGATCCGTTTTCAACCAGTTGGCAGTTTGGGTAAACTCTCTGGCGGCCGACCGAAGGGCACCAGCCTCAGAGTTGTAACTTCCTCCCCTAACCACGTGCTCTTCGCCGGTTTCGGGTCCCTTTGGATCGGTGACAGCGCTTGCTGTTGCCTTATAAGCATCGGCGCTGTACCAGTCTGAACAGTATTCGGCTACATTACCCGCCATATTTTTTAGCCCGAAGGGGTTCGCTTTCACAAACGAAGGCTCCTGAGTTTTACCCGACGAGTTGACCTGGTAAACCACATATGTGTTGATCAAGGTACTATCCACCCCAAACAACCGGTTGCGCAATCCCTTGTTTACAAACCTTTTTGGATCCCCTTTGAAGAAATAGGGCGTTTCGCTGCCGCTTCTGCAGGCATATTCCCATTCAGCTTCTGTGGGAAGCCTGTATTTCTTGCCTGTTTTCTTGGAAAGCCATTGGCAGTATGTTTGCGCGCCATAGTGGGTCATCGTGATGGCGGGTCTCAGTCCGCTGCCCCATCCCTGATCCGGAATTCCGAAAGGGGGAGTAGGACCGCTGATGGCATCCGGATTTCCTGCATTTTTAGCCATTACCATGGCAGGATCCAGGCGGCCTTCCGACATGGTAGAGGCATAAAATGCCCAGTATTCGTCCCAGGTGACCTCAATTTCGCCCATAAAAAAGGAGGAAACGGTGACAGAACGCACGGGTCCTTCGTCTCTGTTCCGAAGAGGTTCCGCCTCATCGCTTCCCATCTTGAAGGTTCCACCTTTCACGGGAACCATGTTGAAGGAAATGGCCGTATTGGGGACATGCTCTGCAAATTTGGTGAAAGAGGTCACCGCCGCCGGGGCAGTGAAAAGTTCTTTGGATGTATTGGCAACAGGAAGTCCCTGCATCTTCTGGTGTTTGTAATTGGGGTTGAAATGGCCAACATCGAGGTGGCAATTGATGCATTGCAGTTTGAGCTTTTCGGCATTGTTTTCATAATAGAGATGGGCTGTTCCTCCTTCGGCAGATAATCCTTTGGAGAACAAGGTCTGGTGACATTTGATACACGATTCGTTGT